>Ga0307377_10001817_pt1 | contig 26144 bp, 18 predicted proteins | sample TR3MG_FD_202535 | JGI IMG/M metagenome (GOLD analysis project Ga0307377, IMG submission 202535) | Soil microbial communities from Risofladan, Vaasa, Finland - TR-3 | ecosystem: Environmental > Terrestrial > Soil > Coastal area > Acid sulfate soil | place: Finland: Risofladan, Vaasa | collected... | reverse complement strand
TTGAAAAGCCCATGGATTTAACTTGGCCCTGGCTTGAGTAAACGCCCCTTTGGTAACTTCCCTTATTTTAAAATCGCTTCTGGAAATTGCCTTAAAAAAATTGTCCAGTTCTCGTTGTATGGAACTCTTAAAGTTGATGATTAATACTATTAAGTTGTTGAATGTCAGCTTTCTGTCTCGTGAAAATACCTTTTTTCGGCCATCTTTTGAACGGCTCCTAAACTCTTCATTGTCAAGTTCATACGTTATGTTTTTTAGTTAATTTTTCACGATAATCCGCTTTCTTGTTAATACTTGGGTTACCCCCTATATACCTTATACAAGATAATCAACTATTCCTAAATTACAAACATTTCAAAGAACTATTTTAGCTATATTTGCATTAAAATCAAGCCTTTCAGAAGATTTCCTTAACTAAACGACATTGATTCATAAATATGTACTCTGCATTAGATTACTCAAAAACTATCAAAGAATAGCCTCTGCTAACAGGTATCGTAACGTAAATATATCCATTACTAATCTTAAATGGCAACTTTTTTCTTTCAAGTGCTGTATAGACTTTCTTTGGTGTTTTTCCATCTATCCTCAGGGCAATTTTAACATTATGGAGCTCGACTGGTTCTTCAATCATCTGGGTCTTTGAGCCCCTCATCTCGGGGACATAGGATAATAGATGAACCATCCTTCGACCAGGTTGTTCAGTAATAAATACTCTGCTGAATGATGGCAATTTCTCATGTTTAATTAAAGGTTCGGGTAGAAATTTGTCAAGTACATTTGAGAATACAGTCCGTAATTCAACAGGAGCCTGATCTGCATATCCTGAAAAAATCCTGTGGCTGAAATGTGCCACATTGCCATTAATTGTAAGGGCAGGCAAGTCCGTAACTTTATCAGGGGGGGTATAATAAAATGCATATTCTCCATCCCATCCACGATTAAAATAAGGTTTAATGATATTAGCTTCTACAATTGTACCAACTAATGGTTCAACATCTATCCCTGTTGAATAGAGAGACAAAGGCATATCAGGTAATCTGGAATTATAGTTCTTGCCAACTTTAAAATAAGCAGGATCAAAATCATTGTCCCTAAGATATTTCACACCCCACTCCTTTTCAAAAACAAACTGTTTCTTTCCCTGATCGAGGCCTGAGGTACCACTTGATATAACAGCTTTCCCTGCGGCTAAATGTGCTTTGACTCGAGTAGCGATCTCATCTGTAAAAAGAATGTCGTCTGGTATAACCAAAACTGCATACTTGCTCCAGTCAGAAGCCAGAGTAACAACATCGAATTGCTGCTTAAGTTCGGAGAGCATCCTGACAGCACTTTTAAGTTGCTTATCACCCCGGATATGATGGATTGTGCCGGGATATACAATAGCTATTTCTGTAATATTCTTAGCTTTATCAAACCAAGGCTCCAAAGTTTGTAATTCCTTATATATCTTTTCTATCCTGTCAAATACAGGATTCGCTATATCACCTCTTGGGTGAAAGTGTCCTCCTACATTGGGTCGCATGCCATTTGCCAGACCGTATAAAAGCTCTGATTTAATGGCTTCTTCAGGACGTAGCCCTCCAAAATCGCCCCAATCATAGAAGCGACCGGTCATATTAAGCACTGGACGATCACTCAGTGTTCGAACATAATGCGACAGAACCGGTAAATACTCATATCCCCAACTCCCGGTGGGAAGACATTCCACTTCAGAATATGTACTGAATTCAGCTTGCTCTTCATATCCAGGATTGTTATTATATATCAACAAATTCGGATTTATGGCAGTTGCTGCTTTATAAATATCTTTTGCTAATCTTAAGGCTGAGAACTCAGAGAACTTACCAACCTCTTCCCGGTTAGAATAATCAATTCCACGTTCCTTCATTTCCTTAACGCAGATAGGGCAGACACAATAAAATGATTGAAGGCAGTCAATAAAAAATCCTGATACCGGATAATTAGTGGCTATCTCTTCTACCATAGATATAAGGTGATCGCGATATGGAGAATTATAACACATTGTCCTCACATATGGAGTAAAGGGTGGATCACGGTATTCCCTGCCGCCAAAAGCCAGTGTAGTCCAATCACGATGAAGTATCCCTTCTGCACTGCTTATCCCTCCATTTAAATAAGCAGTAAGAGCAATGCCCTTTTTCTGACAGGCATCAGCAAGTTGACCAAAAAGATCATATTTAAGTGAAGGATGTTTAATTCCTATCTTAGTATCATAATAAGCCATTCCCAGATTGCAACGTGCATGAAATGTCAGATAATCAACACCACATTGTTTGATTCGGTCAGTGAAGGCCTCAACATCAAAGTTTTCACCAACATCGGGTATAGCAGGCATTGTGTGATTGTCATAAAAAAGGCAATACTTTGGATCGTGTATCTTAGAAAGAGCAGTTCCTGCACTTGGTTTAACTTGTGCAAAAACACTAACCTCTATCACAATAATGAATAATAATAAAACTAAATTTTTCATACGTTCTTTTTTTAATTCCGCGCTAAGTGTATCCCCCAAATCATAAATCGATCAGATGTAAATAATATATTATTCTATTTTTTAACAATGGTTCGTTAAACTTTTAAGCGGCCATAGTACCGTATAATATAAGTTCTTTGACATAATTTTGATTTTTGATAGAGTATGGGCAAATACCGAACACGTCAATAAATCGTTTCAGTAGTAAAGTATTGTGATTCATTGTTTTAATATCTGCCATAGAGAATGCTTTTCTTTCTTGCTTAGGCAGGCTCAACCAATGAATAACCTTTGCAATGTTTATAGATGTCAGTGAAGCATTGAACTGGAAATGCAATTTGTTCTCACTTCGTGCCTGTGAATCGTTGAGCCCGGTATATTGTTTCCCGTCACGATAGAGAAATTCTATCTGGAAACGGCTACGGTAATAAAGCAGTATGTCTTGGGCAGTCATTGACACATCGGTACTGAAATAGAGTTTGCAGGTTTCCTTTCCTTTCGCGTTGCGGTAAGTAACATGAACCAGTCTAATAATCCGTTTGAGGGCTTTTGAATAAACCTCAGCTGAATATACCGTGGATTCTTCGTCTTGGGATATAAATGTAAAGTAAGTTTTATCGATGTCACAAAGGATAATTTTACCAGAGTACTTACGTGGCCTGCCTCTTTTTCCGGTTGGTTTATCTTTACTGATATATCTCAGGTCGGCATCGTCACGCATCCTGCTGATCATGTGCATATCCATAGAGACTATTGGATCTATAAATGTTCTTTTAGAAAACCATGCGTCAGCTACCAGGTACCTGGATATAGCGGTCAGAGTATCTTTTCTGGCAGAGATTACACCGGCATACCAATTGGTAAGGCTTTGCTCATCGGTATTAAGTGTTTGTACAGCTTCCAGGTGAAAAGCGGTATGGTTGTCAATGTCAATGGCTGCAAGACCTCCGATTTCCAGGCCCCATTTGGCTTGGTTGGCACACCCGGACCAATAAAATCCAACTCCTGGTGTTTTCTTCCCGGCCTTGCTTATATAACTTGGATCAAAGGCAATCGCGTAACGCCCGCTACCGGAAGATAAAACAAGTTCCTTGTTAAATGTTAAGAAATCAAATGGCTTTTCAAATTGTTGTCGGTACCTTTGTTCTTTATGCTTGCCGTAACGAGCAAGCTGTAAGAAGTTAATACGGCCGCGAATAGATAAAAACAGGATGAAGGTTTCTATCAAGAAATCTCTCCTCCATTGATTAATATTTGATAATTTATCTAACATACTGATAATGAGACTTTTGTAATTCCTGCACTCCCTGGTAGTCATAACTTGATATAGATTGTGATTAATCTATTAAGTTACTGATTATCAGGGATATAACCAAATTTTTAAGCACTTATTTCATTGAAATTCAGATATTTATATCAAAGTTTAACGAACCATTGTATAATAGACTTTATTTAAATCTTGAGAAATGTCTTTTTGCAATACATGTAATACATAATCAACCACATAATAACCATAGCGGCTACCGCTTGAATAAAGGCTTCAACATTTGATGAAAAAAGGCTGCTTATTCCCCCCACTAAAATATTTCCGATTAACCTGAAGTCAAACAGGTGTGCCATCATATATATAGCAATGGAGTTGACTCCAAAAACATGAAAGAAAAATGCCCATTTTGAGTACCCCTTGATATCAATTATCCAATAAAAAGCCGCCAGTAATAATACTCCAATCCCTCCGCTTATAAGCACGAATGTACTTGTCATAAAGCACCTCATTATCGGGAAAAACAAGCCACATATTTTTCCGACTACTATCATTGAAGCACCAACGATAAACAATAGTTTGGCTTTATCCATTTTTTCCCGGTTACCAAAAATTAAATGGCCAATGAGAACTCCTGTCATTGCCAGCATTATATGACTGACAGTATTAAAAACACCTGTCCATGCGCCGAAATGACTGCTATGATTACCCAGAACAAGATTTTCTACATAAATCCCAATATTCATTTCTTTTGAATAAATAACTCCATCCCAGCCGGGAGCAGGTATAAACCATACTAACCAATACAATACCAATAATGCACCTGTTATTATATATTGGGTTCTTATTTTTGTATTCAGTACTATTATGGAACAAACTAGATAACTTATAGATATATATTCCAGAACATTATTATATATCGGAATAGTTGCCAATGTTCTGTTATATTGAGGAAGATTCAACAGTTTTCCTCCGGCTATTAATCCGAATAGAAATAATATTGCAGCACGCTTTAGAATGAAAAGGTAAATGTTCGATTTGTCGCTTTTTAATTGTCTTTTTTTAATTGAAAATGGTATTACGACTCCAACAATAAAAAGGAAGATCGATTGTGCAATATTTATAAAGCTTACATGTTCGTTACCCCAGCTTAATTGATTAATAACAAAATCCGGCCAGTTTTTTTCACCCCATACCATATTATTAAAGGTGCTAAATATATGGGCACCGCCTATTTGTGTTGACAATATTAAAAACATTGCCAGGCCTCGTAAAACATCAACACTGACAATTCTCTCTTTGAACATTGCAGTTTGTTCAGTCATAATAAAAGATTTTTAAAATTAATAACCAATTAAGGCTGAAATATTTAGTTTATGATTTTGGCATTTTTAAAAGCATCAATAAGTTTTTCTTCGGTCATATCTTTTGCTTTTATGTACCGTCGATTACTAACCGGGATCGTTATGGAATTTTCCTGGTTGGATTGTATAGATTCTTCCTGTCCCAAGTTTTCATATAAAGTGACATTGGCTTGGTTTAATGGCAATTCCAGCGATTTACTGCCAGAAATATGCCAATAAACGACAAATAAATCTTTATCCCGTTTAAAAATAAAAGCCCGTACTTCTTTGCTCCCATTTGCCACATCCATAACTTGTTTATATGGCACCAATTCTAATTCCTTCTGTTCATTCAGAAGTAAGATATGTTCCTGCTCCCCATTTCTCAACATTTGTTTTTGATCATCGGTCAGCCAGTTCTGGGCCCTTGCTTCTTCCCACCTTCTAAAAACCTCAAGGTTATCTGATGTTCGGGGGTGATGTTCAAATGATGTCAGATTAGCATGAATAGAAACAGGGCAATCCCAGACAGCTGCCCTGCTTGTAACATATTCCAGCATATCAGGTTGCGTTCCAATAGTTTTTTCATCTGGCAACCAGTAACCTAACCAACCAAAATTTAGACGTGTGAAATTATCTCTCATTCTTGGGGCTTCTTTACAAGGATGTCTTGCTGTTTCTTCCTTTAGTACCTCTGGTTTGAAGATATCAAATGCATTTCCACCGGTAAGCATATGCCAGCTAAAGTGGGTTTTAGCCGCACCCTCTGCAAAAATGGGTTCCGGATTCAATCTGCTAAAAACTCTCCACTGAGCATTGGATACATGAAACCAGAAGGGTGGATTAACACCTTCTGAACCATCAAAATACATGAATTCAAATCCCGCACTATATATATCAGCTATTTTTTCAGCTACTTCATCCTGAAGGTCAGAGTTTTGATCAATATATACACTTGTCGCACCAAATTCACTTACATCAAGCAAACCAAACATATAGCCTTCCGGTTGTGCATTAATTGTTGTTTCATCTATTCCCCGGACACATCCGGTAAATTTATATGGTCTTGTTATGGAATACTTCTTATATGAGATCAATTCCGTGCCTATTTTTAAAACACGGCGATTCCCGGCCAGGGTTGAATTAGCAGGATTTTGTTCAATATATATAGTAGAATCATATTTCCCAATAGGTTCAGCCAGGGTAAAAATTCTTGTAAGGTTAAGCCTATGATCCGGTATGGGAGTAACATACTTGCTATCCCTTCCAATGTGTGAATGAAGAAAATGAACACCCGGTGTAATACCTGCATCCTTGATCCTGGTTAGCATAGCCTGCAGATCTGCTTTCCCATTGGGATATTCCTTCCTCCAGACATCATAATTTCCGATAAGCCTGTATCCTCTGCTTTCCAGAAACGCAGGATAATAGATCATCATGCATCTAAACCCGCCCATCTTTGCATATTTAATATGTTCCTCTACATTAAGCGGAGTAACATCATATGACCAATAGTAAGATGCATTATAGAGTTCATGCCTGCGACTATTTACTCCATGAGGTAAATTATAATCCTCTTCAACAATGGCAATTTTGTCTAACAGTTGGTCTGTAGAACAAGTTATTAAAGCGGCCCCAACTCCTGTAAGTTTTACCTTTTCATCAACACCGGCCTGTAAAATTCGGTATCCCTCAACTTCTTCTGCATAAGCATTAGCAGAAGGATCTGTTGCCAGGATATTAACAGCCACTTTATCATCCCATATCACATTCAGCCAGTCGCCATAATGGCCAAGATTTTTAACAGGTAATCGAAGGAAACACATATCAGATATTGGAGGTTCTGTCATTGTTATGCCATAGTTCTCTACAGTCAGATTGAACCCCTCAATAGTAAAGCCAATATAGTCAGGGCTTATCTTAACAGAGACTGTAGCTTCCCAGGGGATCAGCTCATAACCAATAATCAGCTTATCCCCTTCTTTTCTTACCGAATTTGATTTAAATGTAGTCTGCCGGTTAGGATATGCCAGTTTTACCTCATTTTGATAAGGACGTGGTTCTGTTATAGTACTTATAGGAACTTTCTTACCCTCTACTAAACATTCAATATTACCAGGCTTATACACCAGGCTCTTAGAAATTCCATCTATTCCGATGACTAATTTAAACTGATCATTTTCGAGGATAATATCATCATGGTTATCCTTCCTGTTATTAGTACATGTTACAAGTATAATGCTTATTGACAGCATTATCGAGGTTAGTAATAATTGTCTCATAGATTTAGGTTTTATATTTTGCAAATAATTAAAGAACTTTTACTTTATATTTATTTAAAAGTTTAATCAAACCATCATCATTATTGTCATTTTTTTGTTACTTTTCAATTTATGATAACTATTAGAAATAATAATACTTTTGACGAACTTTCTTTAGATTAAAATCACATCTATCAAAGTTATAGTAATAAATACTATTTTGATAAAATTATTTTAGCAAAAAATACCACAATTTTAACATGCTCCCTCTCTTTCAAAAAATAGAAGCAAATTTCAACCACTCATTTTATGTGGAGCATATGAAGTTTCAACATTTCCCTAATCCGCTTCAATTTCATCCCGATGTTGAACTTCTGTATGTTATTAAAGGCAAAGGCACCCGATTTGTGGGTGATTCAATTGATAACTTTGGACCTGGTGATCTTGTATTGATTGGCAAGAATGTCCCACACGTTTGGTACAGTGATGAAAAAAAAGAACAGGTTGATAGTGATCTGGATACCGAAATTATATTCATACTCTTTAAAACGGATATTTTCGGAGAACAGTTCTGGCAATTACCGGAATCACAAAGCATACTTAAATTAATTAAACTCTCCGGAAGAGGTATTAAAATTACAGGTAAGAGCCGTGATGAGATAAAAATATTAATGAGTTCCATTTGTAGTTCGGTCGGACTTAACCGTATTACTCTTCTTTTATCAATACTTGAAATTATAGCTTCACGTAAAGAATATCAGTTTCTCTCCAGCCCAATAGTCCAACACACAATAAATGAAAGCGATTCAACCCGTCTAAACAAAGTTTATAAGTATGTAAACAATAATTATCAATCTGAGATTACTCTGGATAAAGCAGCATCGATAGCAAGTCTGTCTGCTCCAGCTTTTTGCCGGTATTTCAGAGAAAGAGCTAATAAAACATTTATTAAATTCCTTAATGAAATACGGATCGCTAATGCCTGTCGTTTATTGGCAGAGGAAGATCTGCCAATAGCAAGAATCTGCTACAGTTGCGGCTACTCAAATGTCTCGTATTTCATAAAACAATTTAAAAAAATAACAGGTTTTACTCCTCTTAGCTATAAGAAAAAATATGCTGATTAAATTTATATGACTATCGGTTATTATAAACACTTTTTAATTGCCGATCGAATTATTCTCCTCAACTATTGCTCCTTTGGCTCTATTTTGAATATCCCCTTCGCTTCCTTTACCAATATAGTTGTCCTTTAGAATACTTCCCTGACATTTGCCATTGAGCGTTACTCCCCAAAGCATCTTTGATCTATTTTCGTTTTCCCTGATCAGGCAACTATTCATCCTGATATTTTTACTGTTATCAATCTGGACACCCCGGAATCCTGGATTTATAATTTGACAATCTGTAATGATTACCGGTTATTGACCACAACCCGATCTTTTGGTTATTATTTTCGGGACCAGTAAAGCGAATATTCGAACCATCAGGTGAAGGAATTGCCTGGATTGTATTCCCGGATATAGTATGATAGAATTCCAGACCATCAGCTTTTGGGTTGCTTCCCACAATCTCCAGATTGGCTATTGTAGGCATCCGCTCCTTTTTCCAGGTAATCTCTTTAACTGTTTCCGGAAGGGACGATCCATTATGAGAACCTATGAAACGAAATGCCGGCCCCTCTCCGTCCATAATAACTTTTGCACTACCACCACTTCCTGATAATCCAAGTGTCCCGGTTTCAGACAAGATTATTTCAATTGTCCTTGTAATCCTGTAACTTCCTCGTGGGAACACCACCAGACCATTGGAAGAACCCTCGATAGCAGATATTATTGATTTTGTATCGTCAGTAACACCATCTCCCTTTGCCCCAAAATTTTTGACGTTTGAATTTATCTCATGTTCAGTTGTCATTATAGCAGAAGGTTTCTTAGTCTTATTTTGACAAGATCGTTCTAAGCTGCCAACATCAAATGAACTACCAGGCACAATGATCACAGGATTACTGACAACTTCATAATGACTACATAATGAAAGCAGAATAAGGAAAAAAGCAAGCTTAAAATAATTATTTAGTAGGCTCATTTTGATTTAATTGAAGTGGTTTAGGATTTTCAATATATTTAGCATCTCTTACTTTCTCTCCTTTGTGAATAGGGTCTCCAAGTTCTATACTAATAGCTTTGGCATGTTTACATTATAACCCTTTTCCAGTCAACAAATCACTCAACCTTTAAACTTTTTCATAGCCTTTGCAACCTGACTGATTGCCTCCTTATGTCTGTCAAGACAAGGGGCAAGTGTAGGCCTCCAGGGAGCAGTCATAAACCCGGAAAGTCTTGAAGGATCTATAACCTTAAGGCAATAATCAACTGTTGATTCAAAATTCTCCGGGACTGAGTGGTTGCTTCCAGTTGGTACCTGGTCATATCCGTAAGTCTCCAGATCATCATATAATTTTACATAAGATTTAACTGGTTCTTTAAGGGTGTTCGGATCAAAACCTGACCCATAATACCAGTTGCTCTGAAGCACTGATTTTGGCATCTTCCTGAAAAAGACGTCAGGTTTATGCCAGGCATAATCGGACCATACCCATGGACGTACACCATTCTTCTCAACTTCACCAATATAGAAATACAGGTCGCCCCACCATAAGTCGTTTTGGCGAATAACAGCATAATCCTGTCTTACCTGATGTTGGGCAGTCTCTTCATCCATACCAATATGAAAGAACCGTGGCCAGTCAAAGAGGACAGAAACTTCCTCGATAAGATCTTTACATACACCATAATAGGTGTCAGTTGATACCATCCGGGAATAGTCTTTTAACCAGGCGTCGTGTGTTGTGGCAAAATTAAGTTTGGGTATTGGCTCCAATCCCAGTTTACGCATTTTGGCAAGCTCAGTTCTTAACTTTGCAGGTGTCCATGCATTTTTAACAGCAATTTCAGGATGACTTTCATACTGAATCGCATCTCCAAGGTCTATAACAACCATATTCATTCCGACAGATGACATCTCTTTCAGCAGTGCATCCCACACAGGCTCATCAAAGGTAAGATTGGGTCTGTATCCATGAGCCCATTCCCTGGCTTCCTGGCAGGTAGTACACTGAAAATTTTCATCCCTGTATTTTAGAGGGACTGTGTCTTCCCACATATTATAGCTTAGATGGAGCAAATTAGCCCAGATCATATCCGGGACAGGCTTTTGCTGCGAGAATAGAACTGAAGGCATACTGCCGGCAATACCTGCAGCTGCTACTTGCTTAATAAATTTTCTTCGATTTGTCATTTTGATATAATTTTATGTTTCTAAATAATTTGTAGCTAGTAAGTCGGAAGCCATGCATAAAGTTCCATTGATTTTCTTCGTTTACCCCGACCCCAAGGGGAGCGAAGAAAATCAATTTACTCTCCGCCAGCTGGCGGAATGGGGTAAATAAATTAATTTTCAAGCTTTTTGATGTTTATTATTCATTACCTATAGTCATATAAATTAATTACAACTGTTGTAATTTACTAATAAGAATAGAATATCACTTCTCCCACATCTCATTAATGCACCTGACAGTTTCATCAACCAGCTTGTATCCCCCCTCAGGTCCAACAAGATAGTTATCAGCACTATAACCACCTCCTTTAACAGCTCGTTCTGTTGGCAGGTAGCCACTATGCTGACAGGATAATTGAACCAACAGAGTAAGAACTGCCTTGCTCCGTGCTTTAATCAGAACTCCGTAATCGAGGAAAAGCTCGAATGGATTGGTGGCTATTGCAACATCACCAAGACGCATTACATGAAATTCAGCGGGGCTTACATCATCAACCATATAGAAGGGAGTTGCCGGAGGGTTTTTAACCGGGAGGTCAACCTTTGCAACTGTATGTTTGAAAATAATTTTTCCCGAGATATCATTTTTCACATAAGGCATTACCTCATCTACCGCAAAGAGCAACCTGTTGGCCAGTTCCTGACGGGCAGTTATACCTTTTCTCTTTAACATAAGATCTTCAGCCCTCTTGTATACGTATTCATGATTTGCCGGAGTCAGGTCCCCGGCTGCTCCTACCTGAAAAAAAACAAAAATATTTTTTCCATATTTTTTCTTGATGTTTTCCCTTGTTTCATGATAAAAATCGGCTGAAATGAAATTTGTATTATCAGTAACCTGTGCTGTAGCAGTGGTATTAATAACTATCCCGGTCAGTGACTTGTCTTTATCCCAGAAAAACAACATCTGTACTTTATTATCCTCATTACCATCATAATATGAGAAATCCGGGTCACCAACTCCGTACATCCGTGCAGTACCATCAGTTTTTACTGTTCTACGGTTATGGCTTAATATTGCATTGCTAAGTCCCCAGCTAAATCCGGCCGATTCTCTTCCCCTCCATGCTTCAACTACAGCGGACGCAGTCTTTTCAAAAAACCATGTTTCAAATTCTGAAGGTTTCATTACTCCTTTATCGGCAGAAATATCGTACAATCCAAAGAATTCACCATCTATAAAACCCGGAGCGGTATGTGTATGGGTTGCATTAAGAAACAATTTGGAAGCATCAAAATCAGGCAGCTCTTTAGCTATTCTACTTTGTAGTTTTTTTTGTGTCTGTGCTCTGATAAAAGTCACATCACAAGAGACCATGATTGCCTGTTCTATGCTCCCACCAGCACCTCTGGTTTCGATAGCCAGAACAGTTGTGGTGATTGGGTCCTGGACCGATTCTGAAATACGCTTATGAAGCTGGCCTACAAGCGCCACAGGTTTCTCAGGAGTAATGTCAGCAACAGCCCATCCTATATAAAGCTGATCTTCAATGGCATATGAATTAAAACTGCCAAAGGTAAAAAGGATTACTGCGAGAATAAGAATCTTCTTCATTTCTTTATTAATAGTATGTCTCATAATTTATTTGGTTTTTCTAATACAGTCGGAAGCCGGAAGTCGGAAGTCAGAAGCTTAAGTACTTGCCATATTACACTTCGGACTACGGTCTACTGACTACTGACTCACTTTATTTTATCTTTAAATGCTACCATCATATTCATTAAGTTGAATGCAAATTCGTAATGTTCTCTGAATTCACTTACAGAAATATAATTTTGTACTTAATCAGTCGGAAGCCCGACTAAAATACCTTCAACACTAATCAATTACATTTGGTTTTAAATATTACTCTTCACAATAATAATCAAAAATCTACCTGAGACTTTCGAACAGGCTTAGTATTTTTGCAGTTATTTTATCTGATGCATCTACTTCAACTTTATTTGTGCTAAGCCAGGTTTCATAGCCTCCAAGCTTATGTTGAGCGGGAGTAGGTAGATAACCGTAACTACCATTTGCCAGCTCTATAGTAAATGAAGATTTAAACGGACTCTTTGCTTTTATTTCCAATCCAATTTCTGCAAAAGTTTCAAATGGGATTGCCGCAACCCCAAGCTCCCCTATTTGAAAAGCCTGCAGAACGACATCAACTTTGTCCGGATACTCCAACATTCTTAGTTGTCTGTCAGCATAAACCTTTTCGTAGCGATGTACAGGGGTTACTGTATCAGGTCTTGATAAAACCATCTTTGCACGATCAATCATTGCCTGATCTGGTTTCCTCACATGAAGTTTGAGTTCCTCTTGAGCAGCCTTCAAAGGTACCCAGTCGTGATACCGGATTGTATTATAAACCCTTAATACTTCCCGGGCGACATCGTCAGCTACAACTCTTATTTTCCCATATGGTAGAATTTTCTCAGATGGTTTACTAAAATCAATATTATTCACATCGCCACTTGTACCATTTGACATGATACCTACAAATGGAGGTTCCTGCCGGTCTGCTTTTAACAACTCCTGGATTCTGTCGGCAAATACTGCAAAATAGTCTGCAGAGATATGGTTCTTTGGAACACCACCTACATAATGAAGGGAATAATTAGCAAGCAGAGCAATTGGCCGGCCCTCAACTGATTGTACAGAAATGAATGACACATCAGGGTCTGGTTTGCCGGCAGGTTCGAGAAGATTAGGATCCTGTCTGCCTGGATTCATCACCACTTTATCCTGTCCTCCAAATGGATCTGGTATTGGGGTGCCAGGTTTCATTTTCCACCGACGAACAAACACATGCTGCGGTACACTGCCTACTCCCCATCCTATACGAGCCGGTTCAAGATTACCCAGTGTAACCCTGACTACATCGGCAAGACGCCGGATAAGAAATTTCTGATATTCATCAAAAGGCTCATTTTCATTCCATCCCCTACGATTATCACCTACCCCTTGAGCACTTGTAGCCGAATGTGTATGTATTGCTGATACAAGCACATTCTCCTTAGGAATAGCTGTCTCTTCCTGAATCAAACGCTTAGCCTCATCGATAAGGTTACGATTCATGCCTATTATGTCAACGATAATAAAAACTAACCTGGTGGTAGCATCGTCGAGAACCAGACAGCGGGCATGTAGTTCATCATGAATATATTCTGCAGGAGGTGGAATCCCATAATTTCCAACAATACCGCCGCCCAAAAATGGAGTTATATTGCACGTGGCAGCCCCTGCCAAAAAAACATCAGATGATTCATATCTCTTTAATCCCAAATTGGGATGAGCTTCAATCGTTAATTGTGAAATATATAAAAACACTAGAAAAATAACGATAAGCGGATTGAGGAAAAACTTTTTACATTTCATACGTTTAAAATTTTTAATTGCCAAAAAATAAATTACTTAAAAATAGTAATTATTTGTTCTTTATGCATAGTACAGACAAACCAATTTTTTTGTTACCAGCAGGCTTACTCTAATCCCTGGATTTCATCATATTCCTTCAAGGATTTTGGTTCAGATTAATCTATCTCCCAACCTTTTCTTACAGGTTCGCGTATAATTTCATCTGCTTCCGGTAAGCCAAGGACTTTCATGTTATCAGTATCCCAATATATCTTCTTTCCTCCCAACCTCAAGGAGAGTACCCCTAGTAGTACAATCTCCACAAGACGTGCACCATATTCAAAGTTTGATAGCGCTGCAGGTCCACCTTTGATAGCATCGATCCATTCCCGGTGGTGCCCTTTGGAGCGTGGAATAGACGATACAGGTGGCTTAAAAGAGTTCCGCAAGCTCTCTGGAAAGATTTGAGGAGAACTGCCGGTACCCCCGTTCATGAGGATAATACCTTTATCACCAATAAACATTGCACCTCTTCTATTCAATGGAAGGTCTCCTGGCAATAAATCATGTCGCGGAGGTCGCAATCCGCCAGAATACCATGTCATCCTTAACGATGGCTGTTTTTCATTGGTGGCAAATTTGTAATAACCAATCTCGCCATAGGGAGCGATATCGGCGCTACCTTTGTTACCTGCCGGAAGAACCTCTACGCTTTCCGGGGCGTGGAGGTTAAAAACCCAGGTTGCCGTATCTATGTCATGGCAGCCAAAATCGCCAAGTGCTCCACAACCAAAAGCCCAGAAATCCCGCCATTTCACCGGTGTATAAACTTTATTGTAAGGGTGCCATGCTGTTGGGCCAAGCCACAGGTCCCAGTTAAATCCCTGCGGGACAGGATCAGAGTCCTCAGGTAATCCTTTTAGACCTGGCAACCACCTGGTAGCAGGAACCCATGAATATGCTTCACGCACATTACCTATCGCACCGGCACGAAGATATTCAACTGTCTCGCGGATGCCATCATGACTATGCCCCTGGTTACCCATTTGAGTTGCCAGACCAGTCTCCCGTGCTACCTCGCGCATTTTACGTGCTTCCCATATATTATGTGCCAAAGGTTTTTCGCAGTAAACATGTTTTCCTGAACGCATAGCGAGGATAGAGACATATGCATGGGTATTATCAGGAGTGGCGCAAACTATTGCATCAAGTGACCGTTCCTTTTCCAACATCTCCCGGAAATCCTCATATTCGTTCATTTTATAGTTTGGTGTCTTACCGGAATAGTAAGCTTCAATAATCTTTTTAGTCGGACCACGACCACTGTCTGAACTATATAAAATGTCATTCTTCCACATGTTCGCAGGGTCTGCAACCGCTGTCAACTGGACGTCTTCAAGTTTCATAAGTTCTTTAATACTATACATTGACTGTCCTCCTGCTCCCACTATACCAATATTGACCTTGTCACTTGAAACTTTAAAACCTTTGCCTCCTAAAACATGACGAGGAACAATTGTTAGTGCGGCCAGAGAAGTTAATGAGGTTTTAATGAATTTTCGTCGATTATTCTTACTTATTGATTTCATTAAGCATGTTTTTTAATGGTTAGTACCTTACAAAAAATGGCTTTCAGTAAATATATGAAATAATATTTTCTTTATCCTATTGTTTACCAAAAACCTGAGCTGCTTACTCTTATAGGTTTAGAACACAATTTACCAGTCTATTTACTTATTTTATATAAACCACAAGCATGTGGATTTATTGAAGTTTCAAAATAGTCATTAAATTTTCCAATGTTCTTTTGTTGCCACAGGTCACGTACGGAAACCTTACCGGAAATTCCAAGTTCGTCCAATAATAACTTGATCTTAATTGCATCATCGTTACCGACGTTAAACATTGCAACATATTTTGCACCAGTTTCCGGTTCATCTGCTACCCAGATAATTTCATTGCCAGTAGCCCGTAATTCATGGTTATTACTACTTCCCTGATTAACTGCCAACACTTCTTTATTTGTTAATAATCGGAAAGTAAAGTCATCAAGTTGCAATAAATCTCCCCCCATCATTAGCGGTGAACGAAAGACAGACCAAAGCGTCATCAAAGTATATTTTTCATCATTTGTCAACCGGTCATATTCATTAATAGTTTCTTCTCGGGGCTTCTTTATTTTATTTGCCAGTGCACCGTCGGTACCGTTAATTCTAAGCTTACCTAATGGCAGCATATCACAATCAGGCCAGTGATTGGGCATGATATAATCCTGCCATGCTCTACACCAATCGAATGTGTTTTTTATGCAACTCCAGTCGTCCCACATATCACCAGAAAGACGCCATAGATTAGCATTCATTCTCAGATGATCTGTTTCCCCAGTACTCACTGGTCCTGCTGAAAGGCTCAGAACAATGGGTCTTTCTGTTTTTTTAATCGCTTTGCTGATGGCTTCTATATCCATTGAGCGGTATGGCCTTAATATATCATCTGCTTTTATATAATCGACACCCCAGTCGGCGTACATTTCTATTAAGGAATTATAGTACTCCTGTGCACCCGGTTTTGCCATATCAACACCTATCAATCCATGGTACCACCTACAGGAATCAGCATAGTTAATTATGTCTTTAGCCTTGTAAGTAGTACCCTTTATTGGTGTATTCTTCTCAACGGCCTGCCAGGGAATACCCCGCATGATATGGATACCAAATTTAAGTCCTTTGCTGTGGACATAATCTGCCAGGGACTTTAAACCATTCCCATTTTCAGATGAGGGAAATTTACGGATATTGGGAATTAGCCTTCCATACTCATCAATATATTGGGGAGGGTTTCTCATACGGAAATTATTTGTATTCAATCCTTCTCCATAATTCCAGCCCATATCGAGAACAATATATTCCCAACCATATTCCTTCAGGTTTTCAGCCATGTAATCCCCAGTGGCTTTCATTTGATTTTCTGTCACATCCATCCCAAAGCAGTCCCAGCTATTCCATCCCATTGGCGGTGTTTTTGCCAGTTGGGGTATTTCCTGTGTACAAGCATTCAAAAACAAGAATGTTACTAAAATTAATAAAATTTGCTTTTTCATCATTTTGTTAATTTATAATTCTCAAACTTTTTACTATAAAATTCTTTATAAGAAAAGTTGGGATGGAACATAGTATCTATTTGTACCATTGAGTCGATTGCGTCGTCAAATGAAGAAAATACATTATATCCTATCCCTGCGATGATGGCTGCTCCCAGTGAGCCGGCTTCGGTAATTTTATTTTTAACCACTGTTTTGCCCAGAATGTCTGAAGTTATTTGTAACCATTTCCCTGAAACTGACCCTCCTCCTGTAGCAGAAAATAAAATAACATCATTAAATGGTCCCTTCAGTTGTTCAAAACAATCCCTCACATAAAAGCTGATTCCTTCCAAAATAGCACGTAATATATCACCCCTGGTATGATTCAGAGAAAGTCCGTTAATACATCCCTTGTCTCCAGAGACAAAATAAGGGGAACCTGTAACTCCAAATTCAGGTACAACAATAATATTATTTAATTTTCCCGTAATTTCATTAAACATAATATTATAAGCATCTATCTGATCTTCCGGTAAAAAAGTGTAACAAAAGATCCAGGTATAACATGATGTTGAATATGAAGTTTATTTTTAAACATTGAGTTTATATCAGGCATTGAGGAAAATACGGTCGCTATGCATAGATAAGTTCCTATTGCATATATTGCAGTATTTGAACCTCTTTTTATACCACTTCCAAGGATAGCGCAACATTGATCATGACCTCCGCTTATAATTGCTACTTTTGCTCCCAGATGAAGCTTTTTTGCCAAATCATCTCTTACATATCCCAGAAAACTTCCCGAGGGTACAGGTGGAGCAAATTTGCTTTTATCCAATCCTGTCACATTAAATATTTCATCAGACCATTTGCAACTATTGATGTCAAATAGAAGGGAACGATCTGCCAGAGTAAAATTCGTAGTGGCTTTCCCCCCAAGCTTAAAAGCAATAAAATCAGACCATGTCAGGGAATATGAGGTATTTAGAAATAAATCAGATTGATATTTTTTAATCCATAAGATTTTTGAAAGGCTATAGAATGTATCTGGTAGGTTTCCTGTTATCCGGAAAATATTGTAAGGATCAATCTGCTGCTGCAATATATTTATAAATTCACTTCCCCGCAAGTCAGAACCTAAAATGGAATTACCTAATATTTTACCATCTTTTGAAACGGGAACCATAGCTTCACCCAATGAACTTACAGAGAGAGCCTTTATTGGATCATCAGAAGTCTGGCTTGCCACATCTATTATAGTTAACTTTACTTTCTCCCAGATTTCGAAAGGATCTAATTCTGCATATCCTGCTGAATTGCTTATTATCTCGTAATCAAGATATGATCTGGCTAATTGCTCACCTTTTATGGAAAAAACAATTGATTTACATCCTGTAGTCCCGATATCTATCCCCAGAAGACTCATCTTTATTAACGCCTAACTTAAATTATTATATCCTAATGATTCCATTATTCCTTCCATAATGGAAGAAGCCTTATCAATTGAATCCATAAGGTAATGATGCGATTCAATTGAATTAAAATCATTCTTTTTAATTTTATCTCCCCTTTTCACAAGTTGGTCGTAAGCATATAAACCAGCATCCCGGGCAATCCTTGTCCACATGTTAACCCTTAGGATTCCATCATCGGGTAAAGAACTTATCTCTTCATCCGACAAACAGGATGTCCCATGTAAAACCAATTTTCTGTCGTTTAATAGTTTTTGTATGTTGCGGGCTCTTCCTTTCAGGTAAGTGCTCTTTCCAATACCTTGTGATTGTTGTTCCGTTCCCAGATCGGCAACCAAAAAATCTATGTTTGTCTTTTTTACATAATCATAAGCTCTTGCAGGGTAATCATCGGCTATATTTGAAGCATGTTTCTCGTGAGTCTGAAAAACGCTCAACTCATCCATTATACCTTCAATAAGTACTTTTTTTCCGTAGTTCTTCACATACTCAGTAGTTAACTCTAAATTTTCCTTTAAAGGATATTTCTGTGCATCGAACATTACCGAGGCCATAAATTCAGTCCCTTCAGTCAGCGCCCATTTATCTCTGACCGGATTTGCATGGTCGAGATGGGGCAAAACATACACGCCATAGTATGGTGAACCCGGATCATCTGCAAGCACTTGTAAATGCTTAATCATAGATAAAAATCCCAATCTTGCATCTTTTGTACTGGTAATTCGCTGTGCCTGTGGCATGTGTTCATAATTGTAAGTCATGGCAATAGCCACTGGCACATTCCTGATTTGGTATTTTTGACCAATATTTTTTGCAGCTAATAAAATGGCCTCTGTGTTCCAATGGCTGCCCGTACAAAAAATAGGCAAACTTGTTTTACTTGATTTTATTCTTTCAATGATTTCCATCGAACTTTTTCTTTCAGTAATTATCATATTCGGGTCCTTCCTTAATTGGTTCGTAAATCTTTTTTAATCTCATCAAGCGTTGGTTCTGCAGGATCAAATTTTACTCCTTCAAGATATCTGACAGCTTCATACATTACCTTGGAATATTCTCCATATATGCATGACGTATGATGAACATATGGTCCATAGATAATTTTTTCTTCCCAAAGTGGCCAATCTTTGACTTCAAGATATACATATGTTCCTTTATTATACGGTCCGTCAATGGCTTTCCCCTGGCCACAAAACAAGCTATATTCCCCATTTATACCATCAAAGCGAATAATTGTTATATCTCCTTTTTTTAACTGCCAGTTACAGGTACCAGGAGCATGGGAAGGAAGCACAAAATGCTCACCAATTTTGGATTCGTTTTTGTTGATACTCAGCGAGGAAGGAAAAGCACCACAATGCCATAGCAATTCAGCATTATCATTTTCCGGGTGACGGATTGTCAGGTCAGCGAAAAAAGTTGGTTCAGCAAACATGCCGGCTGCCTGAAGCATCAAACTACTGATGGCTCCGTGGACATCTGACTCGCAGGCAACAGGAGTACCTTCGTCAGTGATGATCGAATGAACAAAACAGGAGCATATACCCAACTGGAACTGCAATTCATCCCAACACTGGACAGCTAGTGCTTGAAGATCGGATTCCTGAATGGTATTTGTTAATACATATTTTAAAGCAGCAATCTTTTCGGTAGCCTCATCTGTTATCTTAGAGAAATCAGCAACCTTTTTTATTTCATTGACAACCTTCTGAATTTCAGCTTTCTTATATTTTAGTGCGTCATTAACCTGTCTTACCACAGTATCAAGGTTAAAAGGAATTATCTCAATACCAAACCTCTCCAGTAATTCGTTTTCATTAACAATCAGAGAATAAAATGACTGTGGACGTGACGACACCTGTCCAATACGGATATTCTTAGTGAATTTGACCACATTAGCGGCCCTTAAAAAATTAACAAAGCCCTTTTTGAATACATTATCAGTAACCCTGGAATTAACAATATAGCTGAAAGGCACTCTGTACCTTTGCAGCACTTTTGATGTCGCAAACAGTCCGCATTGTGAATCGCGAAGTCTTTCTCCTGTTGGCAGGGGAGCTTCATCCCGTGGACCCCATATCAGCAATGGTTTTTGTACCCTTCTTCCTACCTGCGCCACTGCATTTTCTGTCCCAAAATTACAATGGGGTGCAAACAACGCATCAACCTCATGGTTAATAAAATAGTCAACAACTTTTTTGGAATCTTTATCGTCGTACAAAAGCCCCTCGTCGTTGAGCCAACCCAAATTTAAGATCTTTACATGTTCTGGGACAATTTTTTCTATCTCTTCAGAAATCATTTTATTGAATTTCTGTGCATCCTCTTTCGAAAAAAAGGTTCTGCGTGTTGGCATATAGCCAAGTGTGAATATTTTGTTCATTACAATTATTTTTGATTGTTATAAAGACATTTCTTTTTGTATCTGTTCAAGTGTTTTTCCCTTTGTTTCAGGGAAGAATTTCCAAACAACGAAGAATTGAATAACCATCGAAACCGAAAAGATTGTAAAAGCCCAGCCGCCTCCACTATTTCCTGCAAGCGCTGGAAACATCCATGAAATGATTACCGCAACTGTCCAATGTGTAAAACTACCAAGCGCCTGTCCTTTTGCTCTTACTGAATTAGGGAATATTTCTGAGATAAATACCCATATTACAGTTCCTTGAGAAAAAGCAAAAAATGCAATAAATCCCGATAGATATATCAACATCCATATGTTACCATCAGTGGTTCTAAAAACGGTCCTCGCAACCAATCCCAAAAACAACATCATACCTACAGATCCAACAAGCAGTAGCTTTTTACGTCCAACACGATCAATTAATCCCATGCCAACCAATGTAAAAACAAACAGTGTAATACCAACTGATACTGACTGCAGCATGGCAGAGTTTTTGGCATATCCAACCATCTCAAAAATCCGTGGTGCATAATACATCACGGCATTTATTCCCGACAATTGATTAAACATAGCTACAAGTACTGCAAAAATAATAGGTGCCCTGTTTATTGACGAAAAAAGAATTTCCCGTCTTACTCCATCCTTTTTTGTGATAGAAGCTTCAATTTCCTTTAATTCCTTTATCGGATTTTCAGAACCAAGCTTTTGGAGTATTATTTTAGCTTCTTGAATTTTGTTTTTTAACACCAGCCACCTGGGAGAATCAGGTATGAAAATTACAAGAAAAAAGAAAACCAGGGCCGGAACACTTTCTATTCCCAGCATCCACCGCCATGCATCAACCGCAAATACCTGAGCAATCAAGTAATTAGAAAAATATGAAAGCAATATTCCACCTACAATATTCAATTGAAACGCAGTTCCCAAACGTCCCCGTAGATGTGCTGGTGCGATTTCGGCTATATACATGGGAGCAATAACAGAGGAAGCCCCCACTCCTAAACCTCCAATAAAACGGTAAATCAAAAAAGCCGCCCAGTTTTGAGCCAGTGCACTCCCAAGAGCCGATATCGTATAAAGGATGGCTATGGCTAACAATGACTTTTTCCTGCCAAAAATATCAGCCGGTTTTCCCGAGATAAGCACCCCTCCCAAAGTTCCTATCAAAGCAATCGCAATTGTAAAACCATGCCAAAATCCATCAAGATTAAATATTTCCTGAATAGTCTTTTCGGCACCTGAGATAACCGCTGTATCAAAACCGAAGAGCAGCCCTCCAAGAGAAGCAGTGAATGCGCTTAAAATTACATATCTATTTTTTTTCATATGACATATATTTCAGGAAGTCTTTTTAAAAGTTTATAATTGACATGTTGAGTTAATTCATCTGGCACCTTATTAAATTATGGTATTTCGAAATTGTTCTACACACAATATAAAGTATAATCCTATTATAATGTCATATACAAATTTACTTTTCTGTTACGACCTGTTCATTACACAAAATGACAAGTCGATAGCACAAAATGACACTTAACAAAGGGCAAGAGAGAGTAAAAGTGAAAAAATACATTAATTTATCTTTCCCGTCATTACTATCAAGAGAAAATCTTTATACTGAAAAATTCAAATTGAATTTCGAGATTTTCGAGATTTGTGAACGAACTTATTACAATCAGGTTAATTGAATCATTTCAAAAAGATACCTTATGAAGATTCAAATATAATGCATTTAGGGGTTAATTTGAACACCCTTTAGCACTTAATTCTAAACGCAAAATCACGTGATTAATCACTGCATTAAATCAGTGATTGTTTATAAAAGTTCTTCCAATATCTCATTAATATAAAATTACATAAAGAAACCTGATTCTCTGTTTTAGCTAGTTAAAACTGTTAAGCATGTTGATTTTTCCAGCTTAGTGTTTTGGTTTTATAATGTTTATATCTCGATCCTGATAGTATAGGCATACTTACAAGGACGGTTAAACTCTTTCTGTAAATTATCAGGTATTAAAATGGTGGTTAATCTGGTTGTTTCATCATATGACCATTTGAACGGTTCTTCGCTACCCAGCAAATATATATCAGATCCATTTTTTGGTATAACTGACTTTAGTTCAAGTTTTTCGCCAGGCCATATTGTAGTTATAGCATATACTATTTGACTGTTTTTACTTCTGGTAAATCGCACATCACCTTCTGAACTATTAGAATAAGCTCTGGTTCCATAGATACCTTCTCCATTTACTTTTAACCATTTCCCAATATCCCTCAAACGGGTTTCCTGAATCTCAGGTAAAGCACCCTGCCCATCCAGATTTACAATTAAAAGCAGATTACCTCCATGTGCGACTATATCAATAAACATTTCAATAAAAGCCTTTGAACTTATCACATTCTCATCAGTGTCCTGCCAGTTGTACCCGAATGACTGGCTGATACCCCGACACTCTTCCATTGTCCGTCTATGTGGTTCATCATATGAATGATCTTTATATTCACTGGTAAACAGATCTCCACTAACGAATCTGAGCCATTTTCTTTCTTTATCTTTAGGTGGCCCGGGAAGTGCATCATAATAAGGGCCTGACTCCAGACCCAGTCGATCGTTAACCGCTACTTCTTTTTTCCCCTGGGCCTTGTTATATAAGTAGGCAACTATATCATAAGTATGTAAATCATATACTGAAGTACTCCAATCTCCATCAAACCAAAGGATATCGGGATCATAGTTGTCTATAAATTCTGTTGCCTGTGGCACAAGATAATCCTCAGCATAGTTTCTTACAGCTATTTTTCCTGATGACTTTTTTTCTAATTCATTTGAATATGGCTCCGTCTTACCTGCCCATAAGCGATTTATCAAATTACCTTCATCATTAATCAGAGGATATTCCCATTCTTCAACACTAAAATAGAACCCAAATTTCAACCCTTCCTTCTGACAGCTCTCAACCAAGGGTTTGATTAAATCTTTTTGAGGGCCCATATCACCAACATCCCTTTGTGTATATGAAGATGGCCAAAGACAAAAGCCTCCATGATGCTTACAAAACGGCACAATATATTTAATCCCGGCTTCCTTAGCTATTTCAACCAACTTTTGAGGTTGGTACCTGTCAGCAGTAAATAATGGAATAAAATCATCCCTCTTGAAATCATTCCCCCATGTTTTCGCATGGTATTTCATAAATAAAGAATCGGTATCAAGCCTGAATTCATACCAATCGGGATACATGGCTCCATTTTCTTTCTTTGGAGCCCACCCGGCAACAGACCATAATCCCCAATCAATAAACATTCCGAATTTGGCATCGTTAAACCATTCCGGTGTCTGATGGTTATCGAAAGACTCAAGCGTTGGCTTCCATTTTCCTTTATTGTTTACATCTTCTACTTTTTCATATTGTCTGGCTGCCAACTGCATCATATCTTCCGAGAAATTGTTTTTCAACTCTTCCAAGGAATATTTGTAGCTGGTTGATTTAAAATCCACAGGTCGTTTGTTTTCTACAGGTACCGATGGTAATCCATCATCTTGTGTTTTTGAGCCGCATCCGTAAGTAGGAAACAACAAAACCAGTAATCCAATAATGATTTTTACTTTCATGATAATATATTTTTCATTAACATTTTAGAGTCTGAGGACAACTTAAGGTTTGTCAAACATAGAATCTCAATTAAACCAAACAGAATAAAAAATAACTTTTTCATGAATTTTGCAAATGAGTTCCTGATTTAGTCTATGAGTATCCGCTAAATTAATATATAATGCTGACAATACAATTGCCAATCCATTATTCATATAAGCTGCACCAACAATAGCATATATCTTGCCCTTTTTATCTTCTTGAAAACCCATAAAAATCCCAACATCATGTCCATGCAGATGATAAATATTAAGAATATTCCATCTACTTCTAATCTGAATTTCAAGGGCTTATGCCATGCCAATATCTAAAATTCGTCCTGGTTCATTTGTATAATGATTCTGCAATCCTATAAATATCACCATACTCTTTTCCCAAGATGTTGTCATACGCCGGGTAAATTCCACTACTTCCTCAAGAGTCATGACATCTCAAATACATTCGCCAATGCGGTCTCTACTTGGTGGCCAAGGTTTGCGTGTTACTGATGATTCTATTTGCCAGCTTGACAACAATGGTGCATCAACAGGTTTTAGCAAAAAAGGCCAGACTAGACCATCATCCATAGGTCCGAAATATTGAAAAAGATAATTATCAAGTCACCTGGATGAAATTCTTCGATGCAATCAGCCACGATCCTCTTTCACTAACCTTCAGTAATGAAGCTTATTTCAAAATTATTTTGGTAATGCCAGGTGCTTTTCTCTAGATTATCCTGGAAATATACCTACATAATACGATCCATCTTTTTTATAATTATTTTTCAAAAAAAGTCATCATTAAGGTTGCAATTTAACAAGAATTGAATATTATGTTAATATAGCATCATATGTAGTGATAATTGATGTAGTTTTTTTGTAAAACAGGGTTTAATTTTATATCAGATATAAATTTTATGTTAAATACAATCACTGATTTATGAATGACATTTTAGAAAAACTTGCACAGTGTGTTGAATTTGGGAAGATAAATAAAGCATCTCCCTACCCACCTAATATGAAAGATCAGGATGGCGCTGATGAATTGGCGAAAAGAGCGCTTGAAGAAGGAGTCAGACCTGATGAAATACTTGATGAGGCATTGGTGCCTGCGATGGAAAAGGTTGGTGATAAGTTTAATAGGAAAGAGATATATGTGCCTCAGATGCTGATGGCAGCAAAGGCCATGAATAGTGCTATGGCACATCTTAAGCCATTTTTTCAGTCGGGGGAAACCAAAAGAAAGGGAAAGTTTATTGTTGGCACAGTGTCAGGTGACTTACATGATATAGGGAAGAATCTGGTTGCAATGATGATAGAAGGTGGAGGTTGGGAAGTTATCGACCTGGGTGTAGATGTTGGCACGGAAAAGTTTGTGAAGGCATTGGATGAAAATCCGGGTGCAGTTATCGGTTTATCAGCTTTGCTTACTACCACTATGGAAAACATGAAAAATACAGTAACTACTATTAAAGCGAAATATGCTGATTCAAAGATTCTGATAGGAG
>Ga0307377_10001816_pt1 | contig 26153 bp, 22 predicted proteins | sample TR3MG_FD_202535 | JGI IMG/M metagenome (GOLD analysis project Ga0307377, IMG submission 202535) | Soil microbial communities from Risofladan, Vaasa, Finland - TR-3 | ecosystem: Environmental > Terrestrial > Soil > Coastal area > Acid sulfate soil | place: Finland: Risofladan, Vaasa | collected... | reverse complement strand
CGCGGGTGTGCCGATGGCTCGCAGTGGCCAGCCAGCGCCCGCTCACCCGGAGGTTGTGCCGCAACCCCTGGAGGGCCATCTCGTGATCGCTCACCGACGGCCGAACCAGTCCCAGCGGTTCGATGCGGGCGACCACCACCGAATCGGCAAAACGATGGACCAGGTAGGCACTCACCCGGTAGTGGTGACGGCGCGACACGACCAGCGACCGCACGAGATAGTGCTGAACCTTCGAGGAGTCACCGCCCATTCTTCGGCGGTAACGATGGCCTGTGACGCGCGGACCGTGCCAAGATACCCAGAGGACATCGGAGGACCATGAGCGACCTGCCCCGCGTGAGCCCGCGCTTCGCGCCCCAACCAGATGGCGTGGCGTGGCCCACCACCGAGTGGCCCCGCGGGGCCAGTGCGCACCAGGACGAATTGGAGCGGGTCGTCGACGAGATGTTCACCCGCGAGGAGTTGGCGGTGACCAACGCCGTGGTGATCGTGCAGGGTGGCCAGGTCCTGGTCGAGCGCTACGGCGGCGTCCAGGAGTACTTCGACCGTCCCGCCGAGCCCATCGGAGCCGAGAGCCAGCTCCTGTCGTGGTCGATGGCCAAGTCCGTCCTGCACATGATCATCGGCACCCTCGTCGACGCCGGTCGTCTCGACCCCGACGAGCCGGCCCCCGTACCCGAATGGCGCGGGCCCGACGATCCGCGCGCCACGATCCGTCTGCGTGACCTGCTCGCGATGCGCGACGGCCTGGCGTTCGTGGAGAACTACCAGATCGGCGAGGTCAGCCACGTCATCGAGATGCTCTTCGGCGAGGGCAAGGACGACATGGCGGCCTACACGGCGCGTCTGGCCCTGGCCCACGAACCCGACACCGTCTTCAACTACTCGAGCGGCACCACCAACGTGCTGAGCCGACTCGTGGCCGAGCAGATCGGGCGCGATGACCAGTACCGCGAGTATCTGAACGATCGTCTCTTCGCGCCCACGGGCATGAGCAGCGCCACACCGACCTTCGACCCGACCGGCGTCTTCGTGGCGTCCAGCTATCTCCACGCGCGCGCCCTCGACTTCGCGAAGTTCGGCCTCCTGTACCTGCGCGGCGGCCAGTGGGGCGACCGCCAGCTCGTGTCGCGCGACTGGTGCGCGACGGCCCAGGTCCCGTTCAGCCGCGACCCCGAGAGCGACCTGTTCTACTCCTGGCAGTGGTGGGTCACCGGCGATTCCTACGGCACGTACCTCGCGAGCGGTTACGAGGGCCAGATGATCAACGTGGTGCCCGAGCTGGATGCGGTGATCGTGCGCTTCGGCCACTCGCCCGAGGAGGGCTTCCCCGAGCGCTACGCGTGGCGCGACCGGATCCTCGAGGTCCTCGCGAAGGGCTAGGCCCCTTCGTAGTCGAAACCGAGGTCCTCGGCGCTGAAGATCGCTTCGAAGGGCCAGCCGTGTTCGGCGGCCATCGCCCGCACGGTGCCGCCCCGGTCGACGACCGCGAGCAAGAGGACGACCTGCGCACCGGCGTCGGTGATGACCTGGGCGGCTTCGATGAGACTGGTGCCCCGGGTCACGGTGTCCTCGGTGACCACCACCCGGTCACCGGGTCGCAATGAGCCGGCGATGCGACCGCCGCCCCCGTGGTCCTTCACTTCCTTGCGGACGCTGAACGCACGGAGGAAACGCCCGCGGGTGGCCCCGACGCCCGCGGTGATGAAGGAGACGCCATCGGCCCCCATCGTGAGTCCGCCGATGGCGTCGGCCTCGGCGGGCACGCGCTCGAGGACGAGTTGGGCGACGTCCACCATGACGTCGGGGTCGCAGATGGTCTGCTTGGAGTCGATGAACCAGGTGGACTTGCGTCCGGACTTCAGGGTGAAGTCCCCACGACGCACGGAATGTTCGAGCAGGTGGGCCCGTACCCGTTCACGCGCGTCGCTCATACGAGGACGACCTCGCCCGTGCCCGCCCGCACCGATCCCACGATGGTCGCGGTGACGCCGTGGGCCGTCGCCACGGCGACGGCGGCCGCGGCGGCGCTGGGGTCGAGCGCCACGACCATGCCGAGACCGCAATTGAAGACGCGCACCATCTCCTCGGCGCTCACCTGACCGCGGCGCTGGATCTCAAAGAAGATCTCGGGGGTGTCGAAGCTCTCCATCTCGATGACCGCGTCGAGGCCGGCGGAGAGGATGCGCACGACGTTGCCGACGATGCCACCGCCGGTGATGTGGGCGACCGCGTGAACGGCGCCCCCCAATTCATCGCGCAGCGCACCGATCGTCGGCGCGTAGATGACCGAGGGCACCAGCAGTTCGTCGCCGAGACTTCGAACGGCACCGGGCCACGCCGGTTGGTCGAGCGCCTCGGCGCTGGTCACGAGGACACGGCGTGCGAGGGTGTAGCCGTTCGAACGCAGTCCCGGCGACGCGAATCCCACCAACACGTCGCCGTCGCGCACGCGCTCGGGACCCATTTCGGTTCCGCGCTCGATGACGCCCACGGCGAAGCCGGCCACGTCGAGGTCATCGGGCTTCATGACGCCACCGTGTTCGGCCGTCTCCCCGCCCAACAGGGCCGCGCGGGCCTGACGGCAGCCCTCGGCGATGCCGCTCACCAGTTCCTCGAGTCGAGCCGGGTCGAGCGCGCCGACCGCCACGTAGTCGAGGAGAAAGAGGGGCTCGGCCCCCACGCAGGCGAGATCGTCGACGAGCATGGCCACCAGGTCGATGCCCACCGTCGCGTAGCGCCCGACCTGACGCGCGACCTCGAGCTTCGTGCCGACGCCGTCGGCCGAGGCCACGAGGACTGGCTCGGAGTACTTGGCCGTGTCGAGGGCGAAGAGTCCACCGAAGCCACCGATGCCGCCGAGGACCCCCGGACGGTTGGTGCTCGCGACCACGGACTTGATTCGTTCGACCGCTTCGTCACCGGCTTCAATCGACACGCCGGCGCCGGCGTACGTCATGCCGCCACCGGGCTGGTCGAGCAGGCGGCTCACCAGCGGCTGCCTGCGGTTCCGAGCACCACGGGTGTCGGTGCCGGGTACCGGCCGGTCAGACAGGCGTCACAGCACTCGCCGTCGAGTTTGATGGCGGCGCGCAGGTTCTCGAGCGTGATGAACTCGAGGGTGTCCGAGCCGATATAGGCGTTCATCTCCTCGACCGTGTGATTGGCCGCCAGCAGGTCGTCGCGCGAGGGCGTGTCGATGCCGTAGTAGCAGGGCCACATGAACGGCGGTGAGGAGATGCGCAGGTGCACTTCGGCGGCGCCGGCGTCGCGCAACATCTTCACCAGGGCCCGGGTGGTGGTGCCGCGCACGATCGAATCGTCGACGACGATGAGCCGCTGGCCCTCGATGTTCTCGCGTAGGGGGTTCAACTTGCGTCGCACGCTCGCCGAACGCTTGTCCTGGTCGGGCGAGATGAACGTGCGACCGATGTAACGGTTCTTCACCAGTCCGTAGCCGAAGGGGATCCCCGACGCCTTGGCGTAGCCTTCGGCGGCGGGTATGCCGGAATCCGGTACGCCCATCACGATGTCGGCCCCGATGTTCGACTGGGCGGCCAGCAACTCGCCCATGCGCCGCCGGGTGGTGTGCACCTGATGTCCCATCAGGTAGGAGTCGGGACGGGCGAAGTAGACGAACTCGAAGATGCAGAGTTTCTCCTTCTCCCCGGCCGGTTCGAGCAGTTGCAGTGAGGTGACCCCGTCGCGGGTGATGGTGACCATCTCCCCGGGGTTCAGCTCGCGGATGAACGTCGCGCCCACGACGTCGAGTGCCGGTGACTCCGAGGCGACCATCCACCCCTCGGGAGCGTCCTGCGGGCCGAGACGTCCGAGGCACAGGGGACGGAAACCGAAGGGGTCGCGCACCGCGTGGATCTCGTCGGCCTCGAGGATGACCATCGAGAAGGCGCCCTCGACGTCGGCGAGAACCTTGACCAGCGCCTCGGTGAGGGTGTCGCCGGTTTCGACCCGGCGCGCGAGCAGCTCGGCGACGAGGTCCGAGTCCGACAGCATCGAAGTGAACTGGATGCCGGCGGCGTCGGCCAGCGCGGTCGTGTTGGTCAGATTGCCGTTATGCGCGATCGCGAAGCCCGACGAACCGGCCGACCGGTAGACCGGCTGAGCGGCGGTCCAGTTGGCCGAGCCCGACGTGGAGTACCGCGTGTGGCCGATGACGTGGGAACCGGCGAGGGCCCGCAACGTGGTCTCGGCGAACACGTGACTGACCAGTCCGTTGTCCTTGACGACCGTGATCTGATGGTCGTGGAAGGTGGCCATGCCGGCCGACTCCTGACCCCGGTGCTGGAGCGCGTAGAGCGCGTCGTAACAGAGATGCGAGACGTCGCGTCCAGGGGCCACGATACCGACTACGCCACAGGCTTCTTTCATGCGCCTTCCACTGTAAAGGTCGTCGTCAGGAGAGGCACTGATACATTCTCGCACAGCCGCCCGGGGTGGTCGCACCCGGTCGGTACAGTGCAAGGGTGATTGATCTGCATACTCACTCCTCCTACTCCGACGGTTCCGACTCGCCGGCCGAACTGGCCCAAAAGGCGCACCGGATCGGTCTTTCGGCCATCGCCCTGACCGACCACGACACCACGGCGAGCCAGCCGGAGATGGCCGAGGCCTGCGAACGCTGGGGCGTGGAGCTCGTGACCGGCGTCGAGGTCTCGCTGCGCGAGAACGCGTTCCCGATGATCCGCGACGGCCACGTCGCCCCGCGCAACATCCATCTCCTGGGCTACTTCCTGCCCCTCGACCCCGCCCACCCCCTTCAGGTCAAACTCGCCGCGCTGCGCGGTGACCGCGAGGTGCGCAACGTGGCGCTGGTCCAGGTGCTGCAGGAGCGCGGATTCGACCTTCTCACCTTCGAGTACCTGATCGCCCTGGCCGGCACGCGCGAGTCCATCGGTCGGCCTCATTTCGCCCGGGCGATGTTCGAACTCCACCCCGAGATCGTGGGCGAGCGTTCCGACGAGAACTGGAATCGCGTGTTCATCGAATGGCTCGGCACCGGTGGCAAGGCGTACATCCCCAAGACCAGCATCCCGCTCGAGGACTTCGTCGACGCGGGCCGCGGATCGGGGGCGGTCTTTTCGATCGCCCACCCGTTGGTCAACTACCTGGACAACGTTTCCTCGACGGCGGTGCAGACCACGATGCCCCGGGTCATGGCCTCGCTGCGCGAGCGCGGGGTCCAGGGCATCGAGGCGTACTACGGATCCACCAGCCCGACGACGCGCGCCCTGATGGTGAAGCTCACCCGTGACGCCGGGATGATCCCGACCGGGGGTTCGGACTACCACGGTTCCTACAAGGAGGACATCGCGCTGGGATTCGGACGCACGGGTGACCTTCGGGTGCCCGACGAGGTGCTCGACGAGTTGAAGGCGGCTCGGTTCTCCTAGGTCGCCTCGGTGGCCCTGACCTGGGTTATTCGGGTCCGGCGTACGTGCCGGCCGTGGCGGGGAACATCGCCTTCACGATCTTGAAGTTCGAGACGTCCGAGGTGCCGTCACTGTGCAGGTTGATCAGCGCGTCGCGCATGTACTTCTCGATGCCCACCTCGAGCATCGCCCCGTAACCACCGTGCAACTCCATCGCGTGCTGACAGACCGTCACGACCTCCTGAGCGGCGAAGACCTTCACCATGTTGCACAACGCGTCGGCGTCGGGCGACTGCTCGTCGACCGCGAGCGCGGCGTGGCGCAGCAACGCCCCCACGGCCTCGAGGCGCGTCGCCATGTCGGCGATGCGCAGGGCCACGGCCTGGTGCTTGATGAGGACCCGACCACCCTGGACCCGCTCGTGGACGAACTTCACGGTCTCCTCGTACGCGCCCAGTCCGATGCCGAGGCTCTTGGCCGCGACGAGGACCTTGCCGGGCCGGAAGTAGATGCCGGCCTTGCCGAGGGCGTCGTTGTGCACGAGGAGATGGTCGGCGGGTACGCGGCAGTCGTCGAAGACGATTTCGCCGTTGTTCATGAAGCGCCCACCCATCGTCTCGTTGCAGCGGGTGACCTCGAGACCCGGGGTGTCGCGCGGCACGAGGAAGCTCGAGGTGCCCTGGGCCATGCCCACCGCGTCGTCAGTGTTGGCGTAGACGACGTAGAGCGAGGCGTCGTAGCCGTTGCTGATGAACTGCTTGCGGCCGTTGATCACCCAGTGGTCGCCGTCGAGGACCGCCCTGGTGTCCATGTTCACGTCGGGGACGTTGTAGGGGAGCCAGCGGTCCGAAGCGCCCCGGGGTTCGGTCAGACAGTGCGCCATCAGGAACTGTGGCTCGCTCATGTAGCGGCCGAACCAGTGCGCCTGCAGGTGCTCGGGCGCGAACTGCGCGATCAACACCGAGATCTTCCAGTTCTGCACCAGCTTGTCGGCGAGGCCCGAGTCGCCGCGGGCCAACTCGGTCGCGATGACGGCGAGGGTCTGGGACTGGGTCCGTGGGTCGAGCGCGATGCCCCCGAAGCGGTCGGGTACCCCGAGCGCGCGAAGGCCCGCCGCGTCGGCCTGCTCGAGGATCTCGGGCGTGAGCCGGTCGTCGGGGTCCATGCGCCATTCGCGCGTTCGGTCGGCGGCGATGAACGGGATCACCACGTGGTCGACGTACTGTCGCGAGGTGTCGCGCATCATGCGCTGTTCTTCGGACAGGTATCGGTCCTGGAAGTACATGCCCACCCCTCTAGCCGCGCAGCGCGGTCGTCGCCCCCATATTCGGGGACTGAGTGCGAACCTACTGCGCGCCGAGGCGCGCCGGACCCGGTGCGGGTGAAAAGATTTCGGGCTCAGCCGGCCGCGTCGAGCGCCGCTTCGAGGGCGCCGCGGCGACGGGTGTAGATCTCCTCGACCGTGAGGTCGACCATCGTGCCGACGAGAAGGTGGTCGCCGCCGATCGTACCCAGGCGCGTCACGGGCACCGCACCGGCGCGAGCCTCGAACGCTTCGACGTCGCTCGTCGCCACCAGGAAACGCCCCGGCAACTCGGCGAAGAGCTCGCCGTGGCTCGACAGTTCGATCACGTCGACGCCCACTGCGGTCGTGGCGACCATTTCCGCGAGTGCCGCGGCGAGACCACCGCTGCCCACGTCGTGCACCGCGGTCACGTCACTCGAGGCACCGGCACAGATCGCGCTGACCTCATCGGCGATGAAGTCGATCGTCGGTACCAGGCGCGTCGCGTCAAAGCCGGGAATCGAACCGCCGCGCCGACCGCGCAGGGTCGCCCACCGGGTGCCGCCGAGCGGGAAGGGCAACTCGCCCACCGCCTCGCGGTGCCCGACCAGCACCAGGGTGTCACCCGCCCGCCAGGTCCACCCCGGGGGTGGCGCGACCAGCGACTCGACGATGCCGAGCAGACCGACCACCGGCGTCGGGTCGATGTCGTGGCCCCCGCTCTCGTTGTAGAGCGAGACGTTGCCACCGATGACCGGCAGGCCCATGGCGTTGCACGCCTCGGTCATCCCGTCGACGGTCTCGGAGAGCTGCCACATGACCTCGGGGTGCTCGGGGTTGCCGAAGTTGAGGCAGTTCACGACGGCCTTGGCGGTCGCCCCGACGCAGGCCAGATTGGACACGCTCTCGGCGATGGTGAGGGCGATGCCGACCCTCGGGTCGAGCGCGCACCAACGGGGATTCGAGTCGGTCGAGATGGCGAAGCCCCGCTGCGAACTCGGCAAGCCCGGTCCCGCGAGACGCAGCAACGCCGCGTCGCGGCCCGGACCCACCACCGTGTTCAAGAAGAGCTGCGAGTCGTACTGGCGGTAGACCCACGCGGGGTCGATCAGCAGGTCGAGCAGGTCGTCGTTGGGCGAACCCACCGGCTCGTCGAACGTGGGGTCGTCGGCGCGAATCGCCTCGAAATCGGCCGGCCGGGCCCGCGGGCGGTCGTAGAGGGGCGCCTCGTCGGCGAGGGACTTCGCGGGCACCTCGGCGAGGACCTCGCCGTCGAAACCGTCGCGCACGCGCAGGATCCCCACCGAATTCCCGTCGGCGTCAATCTCGGGAGCGACCACGTGGCCAATGACCGTGGCGCGCACCTCCCACTTCGCGCACAGCGCCGCCACCGCGTCCCAGTTCTCGGGCGTGATAATTGCGAGCATGCGCTCCTGGCTCTCCGAGGTCATGATCTCGTAGGGCTGCATGCCGGGCTCGCGCAGCGGGATGGCGGTGACGTCGACGTCCATGCCCACGCCGCCGCGCGCCGCGGTCTCGCTGGTGGCACAGACGATGCCCGCGCCGCCCAGGTCCTGGATGCCGACGACGTAACCGCGGTCGAGCAACTCGAGGCAGGCCTCGATCAGACGCTTCTCCTCGTACGGGTCGCCGACCTGAACGCTCGGGCGCTTGGCGTCGTCGAGCGACGCCGCGCCGTCGGAGCCGGAGAAACCGGCCGAGGCCAGCACCGACACGCCGCCGATGCCGTCGCGGCCCGTCGTCGAACCGAGTAGCACGGCGAGGTTGCCGACGCCCGACGCGACGCCGAGCACCAGGCGTTCGACCGGCAGGGCACCCGCGCAGAGGACGTTGACGAGGGGGTTGGACGCGTAGCAGCTGTCGAAGGTCAATTCGCCACCGACCGTGGGCACGCCGACCGAGTTGCCGTAGCCCGAGATGCCCGAGACGACGCCCTCCACGAGCCAGCGTTGACGCGCGTCGTCCAGTTCCCCGAAGAAGAGCGGATCCATCACGACCAGTGGTCGCGCGCCCATCGTGAAGACGTCACGCAGGATGCCCCCCACGCCGGTGGCGGCGCCCTGGTAGGGCTCGATCGCCGAGGGGTGGTTGTGGCTCTCGATGCGGATCGCGATCGCGATCCCGTCACCGGCGTCGATCACGCCCGCGTTCTCGCCCGGGCCCACGAGCACGTGGGGAGCCTTGGTCGGCAGGCGCTTCAAGTGGATGCGCGACGACTTGTAGGAGCAGTGTTCGGACCACATCACCCCGTAGAGCGCGAGTTCGAGGTTATTGGGGTCTCGGTGCAACACCCCCCGGATGTCGTCAAGCTCCGAGTCGGTCAGACCCAGGGCGCGGTGAAGGGGTTCAAGGGCGCTACTCACCCCTACAAACTACAGGTCGGAACCTCGGGCCGACTTGGCGGTGGTCAGCGAGCGACGGCGCTGGCCGCGAGGAAGCTCTCGAGGAGCACCCGTCCGTCGGCGCTGCCGGTCAACGTCGACATGGCCCGCTCGGGATGGGGCATCAACCCCACGACGTTGCCCCGTTCGTTGCACACGCCCGCGATGTCGCCGCGTGAACCGTTGGGATTGTCCTTGTAGCGCAGAATGATCTGCTCATTCCGCTGGAGGTCCGCGTACGTCGCGTCATCACAGGTGTAGGCGCCCGAGAAGTGGTTGATGGGCACGACCAACTCCTGGCCCTGCACCGCGCCACTGGTCAACACCGACTTGGTCGACTCGACGATCAGCGTGGTGTCGTGGCAGAGGAACGTCAACCCGCGATTCTTCTGCAGGGCCCCGGGCAGGAGGCCCGCTTCGGTGAGCACCTGGAATCCGTTGCAGATACCGAGCACCGGTCCGCCCGCGTCGGCGAACTCCGCGATGGCCTCCATGACCGGCGAGAATCGGGCCAACGCACCGGGACGCAGGTAGTCCCCGTGGGCGAATCCTCCGGGCAGGATGATGCCGTCGAAACCTGACAGGTCGCGCTGGGAGTGCCAGACGAATTCAGCCTCCGCGCCCAACTGGGTGACGCCCGAGGCGGCGTCGTACTCACAGTTCGAGCCCGGGAAGATGACGACGCCGATTCGCTTCACGACTACCCCGCGTGGGCGATACGCGCCACGGCGTTCTCGATCACGGGGTTCGACAGCAGACGTTCGCCGAGCGCGTTGGCCTTCTCCAGGGCGGCGGCCTCGCCGTCGGCTTCCACGTTGAAACGGAAGGATTTTCCCGCGTGCACGCTGGTCACCCCGGTGAAACCGAGGGCCGGCAGGGCGCGCTCGATGGTCTGCCCTTCGGGGTCCGCAATGCCCTCGCGCAGGGTCACGTCAACGATCACGTAGTAGTTCACGACTACGCACCGTACCAGTCATCGAGCGAACGACCGGTCACGCGCTCGTACGCCTCGACGTAGCGAGCCGACGTGACCGCGATGATCTCGTCGGGCAGTTTCGGTGGCGGCGGGGTGCGGTCCCAGCCCTCGTCGTCGAGCCAATCGCGGAAGGGCTGCTTGTCGAACGAGGGCGGCGTCTCACCGGGTCGCACCTGGTCAGCGGGCCAGATTCGCGACGAGTCCGGCGTCAACACCTCGTCGCACAGGACCAACTCGCCCTCGACGAAGCCGAGCTCGAACTTGGTGTCGGCGAGGATCAGGCCGACCGACGCCATCTGGTCACGCGCGCGCTCGAACAGCGCCAGACAGAGCGCCTGCGCGCGACCGAGCTGCTCGTCGCCGACGATCTGCGCCGCCGTAGCGAGGTCGATGTTGAGGTCATGACCCGATTCGGCCTTCGTCGAGGGGGTGAACCGTGGCTCGGGGAAGGGGTCGGTCAGACGCAGGCCCTTCGGGGCCGCCATGTGGTGCACGGTGCCGTACTGGACGTACTCCTCGTAGGCCTGGCCAGCGAGGCGACCGCGGACGATGCACTCGAGCGGCATCATGGTCGCGCGTCGCGCGAGCATGGTGCGGCCGTGCCAGTCGCGCCGATCGAGGAAGCCGGGCACCGAACGCTCGATCTGATCCGGGTCGCAGGTCACCAGGGCCGTCGGCACCGAGTCCCCGAACTCATGGGTCCAGAAGTTCGTGAGCCCGGTCAGCACCCGGCCCTTCTGGGGGATCGCCTCGTTCATCACCACGTCGTAGGCGCTCATCCGGTCCGAGGCCACCATCAGGAGGTGGTCCTCTCCGACCTCGTAGAGGTCACGGACCTTGCCCGAGTAGAGGTGGGCCAGGCCCAGATCGTTCAACTCCGCCACGTCAGCGCCTCCACAAATCGTCCACGGTGAACGAGCAGCCGATCAGTGTCGAAGGCGCGCGCCAACGCGGCGTTGCCGAGCGTCACGTCCTCGTCCTCTTCGATCACCTCGCGGAAACTGCGACGCTCCTCGACCGCCCGGCGGGCCGCCGACTGCACGATGCGGTAGGCGTCGTCACGCGACAGGCCCGACTCCACGAGGGCGAGCAGCACCGACTGGGAGAAGACGAGGCCCAACGATCCGACGGTCAGATTCTCGAGGGCCCGATCCGGATGCAAGACGAGCCCGTCGGCGAGACCGGTGGCCTTGCGCAACATGTAGACGGTCAACTGGAGCGCGTCGGGCAGGATCACGCGTTCGACGCTCGAGTGCGAGATGTCGCGCTCGTGCCAGAGGGCCACGTCCTCGAGTCCGGCCTGGAGGTAACCCCGCAGGACCCGCGACAGACCGCAGAGCCGCTCGGAGAGCACGGGATTTCGCTTGTGGGGCATGGCCGACGACCCCTTCTGGCCCTTCGCGAACGGCTCCTCGGCCTCACCCACCTCGCTGCGCGCCAGGTGGCGCACTTCGAGGGCGAACTGCTCCATCGCCGTCCCGAGCGAGGCGCACGCGTAGAGGACCTCGGCGTGACGATCGCGCGCGATCACCTGGGTCGCGGGCACCGCGGTCAGGCCGAGTCGTGAGCAGACGTACTCCTCGACGGCCGGGTCGATGTTCGAGAAGGTCCCCACGGCGCCCGACAGCTTGCCCACCGCGATGGCGTCGCGGGCGCGACGGGCGCGCTCCAGGTCGCGATTCACCTGCAAGGCGAAGAGCGAGAACTTAGCGCCGTAGGTGGTCGGTTCGGCGTGCATGCCGTGCGTGCGTCCGATGATGGGGATGTTCACCGTTTCGACGGCCCGGCGGGTGAGGGCGTCGCGCAGCGCCGTGGCCTCGGTGATCACGATGTCCATCGCCTGGGTCAGCGTGTGACAGAGCGCGGTATCGACCACGTCCGAAGAGGTGAGGCCGTAGTGGATCCACGCGCCCTCGGGCATGCCGATGGCCGCCTGGACCACGTCGACGAAGGCGGCCGTGTCGTGATTCGTGGTGAGTTCGCGCTCGTTCACCGCGTCGACGAACGCGGCGTCGATCACTGGTCGGCGCGGGCGCAAGGTCGCGACCTCATCGGCCGGCAGGACCCCCAGCGAGGCGAGCCCCTCGGCCACCAGCAGCTCGACCTCGAGCATGGAGTCGAAACGCTGCTCGTCGCTGAACAGCGCGGCGACGTCCTTGGGTGCGTACCTCGGAATCATCTGTCTCCTTCAGGCCGCGCCCAGTGCGATGTCACTGCGCATGACCTTTCCCTCAAAGGTTACGAGGGTTGCGCCCTCGTAGGCGCGCTGACGCGCCTCGTCGAGCGTGGCGCCCACGCCGGTGACGGCGAGCACCCGTCCGCCGGCGGTCACGAACGCGCCGTCGTCGTCGCGGGCGGTCCCCGCGTGGAACACGGTGACCCCCTCGCGGGAGTCGGCCAGCTGCCCGTCGGCGCCGAGCCCGTTGATCACGTCGCCCCGGCGCGGATCGTGGGGGTAGCCGGCGGCGGCGAGCACGACGGTCACCGCGGCACCCGATGGACTGACCTGGGCCCCCGCGAGTCCACCGTCGGCCACCCGGACCAGGAGGTCGAAGAGTTGGTCACCGTAGAGCGGCACCAGGACCTCGGTCTCGGGGTCACCGAAGCGCACGTTGTACTCGAGCAGTTTCGGCCCCGTCGAACTCAGCATGACCCCCGCGTAGAGGACCCCGCGAAAATCGATGTCCCGGCGGCGCAGCTCGGCGACGGTGGGCGTGACGATGTCGCGCATCACGAGCTCGACCTGTTCGGGGGTCATCGCGCCCATGGGCGCGTACGCCCCCATGCCACCGGTGTTGGCGCCCCGGTCACCGTCGCCCACGCGCTTGAAGTCTTGGGCGGGCACCAGGTCCACCACATTTCGTCCATCGCAGAGCACGATCAACGAACACTCCCGCCCGTCGAGGCCCTCCTCGATGATGACGGTCGTCCCGGCGTCCCCGAAGGAACTGCCGCTCAACTTGTCGCGCACGTCACGCGCGGCCTCGTCGAAGTCGCGAGTGACGAGCACACCCTTGCCCGCGGCCAGACCGTCGGTCTTCACGACGTAGGGCGGCGTCATGGTGGCGAGGAAGGCCAGCGCCGGCGCTTCGTCACGGAACGTCCCGTACTGCGCCGTGGGCACGCCCGCACTCGCCAAGAAGTCCTTCATGTAGGCCTTGGACCCCTCGAGTCGGGCTCCCTCGGCGCCGGGACCGACGACCCGCTTGCCCTGGTCCCTCAGCCGGTCGGCCAGTCCCTCGACGAGGGGCTGCTCTGGTCCGATGACGAAGAGGTCGGCCTCGAGCTCGGTCGCCGGTGTCGCCACGCAGGTGATCCCGTGCGCCGCCATACCCGGGTTGCCCGGCGTCACCACGACCTCGCAACTCTTCGCGAGCCCCCACGCGAGGGCGTGTTCCCGGGCGCCCGAGCCGACGACGACGCAGCGGCTCACGACGGTTGAACGAACTGCTCCCGGCCCGGGCCGACGCCCACGACCGAGATGGTGACACCGGTGGTCCGTTCGAGGAAGCGCACGTAGTCCTTCGCCGCTTGGGGCAACTCGTCGAACTTCGTGGCCGCGGTGATGTCGGTCTTCCAACCGGGCAGCACCTCGTAGATCGGAGTCACGTCGTGCAGCACGGACTGGTGGTACGGCGGGTGCTCGTAGCGCACGCCGCCGGCCTCGTAGGCGACGCACACCTTGATCTCGTCGAGCGTGTCGAGCACGTCGAGCTTGGTGAGGGCGATCTCGGTCAGGGAGTTCAAACGCGCGGCTTGACGGGCCATCACGGCGTCGAACCAGCCGACGCGCCGGCGACGTCCGGTGTTGGTGCCGAACTCGTGACCCCGGTCGACCAGCAGTTCGGCGAGGTCTCCGTCGAGCTCGGTGGGGAACGGACCGGCGCCGACACGGGTCACGTAGGCCTTGGCGATGCCGACGATGCGCGACAGGTCGCGCGGCCCGAGACCCGAACCGGTGCAGGCCCCGCCGGCCACCGGGTTGGACGAGGTGACGAAGGGGTACGTACCGTGGTCGAGGTCGAGGAACGTCGCCTGGGCCCCCTCGAGCAGGATCCGCTGTCCGGCGGCGAGAGCGTCGTGCACCAGACCGACGGTGTCGCCGATCATCGGCGCGATCCGAGGGGCCAGTTCGTCGAGGTAGCGCTCGGCGATGTCCTTCGCGAGGATGGCGGGACGGTTGTAGATCTTGGTGAGGATGAGGTTCTTCTCGTGCAGCACCACGTCGAGCTTCTGACGAAAGATCTTGGCGTCGAGGAGGTCCTGGACCCGCAGCCCCACCCGTGACGACTTGTCGGCGTAGGCCGGACCGATGCCGCGCTTGGTCGTGCCCAGGGCGTTCTTGCCGAGGAAGCGTTCGGTCAAGCGGTCGAGTTCTTGGTGGTACGGCATGATCAGGTGCGCGTTGCCCGACACCACGAGGCGCGACGTGTCCACGCCCTTGGCGTTCAAGGTGTCGATCTCGGTCAGCAGGACGCCCGGGTCGACGACGACGCCATTGCCGATGACCGGGGTGATGTGGCGGTACAGGACGCCCGAGGGCACCAGCTGGAGAGCGAAGGCCTCGCCTTCGACGACGATGCGGTGACCGGCGTTGTGGCCGCCCTGATAGCGCACGACCATATCCATGTCACGGGCCAGAAGGTCGGTCAACTTCCCCTTGCCTTCGTCACCCCACTGGGTTCCGACTACGACGGTTGCGGGCACAGGGCTCCTTCGAGACGGCCTCGTTGCAGAGTCAAGCGTACCCCACCACCCCGACCGGCAATTGCGGATCAGGTGAAGGTGAGCGCGCCTGCGACTTCGTCGACGGTGATGGTGTCGCCCTCGCGGTATGTGCCCTGCAGCACCGCGAGCGCCAGCGGATCCTCGAGCCGGCGTTGGATGACCCGCTTGAGCGGACGCGCCCCGAAGGCCGGACTGAAACCCTCGCGCGCGAGCGCGGCGGCGGCGGCCGGGGTCACGTCGAGCACCATCCGGCGCTCGGCCAGTCGCTGGCGTAACCGCGACAGCTGGATTCCGACGATGACGGACAGGTCCTTCTCGTCAAGGGACCGGAACCGGATGATGTCGTCGATCCGGTTCACGAACTCGGGTCGGAAGAACTCGAGCGGGTCACCGACGAGATTGCTCGTCATGATGAACACCACGTTCGTGAAATTGACGGTCCGACCCTGGCCGTCGGTCAGTCGTCCGTCATCGAGCACCTGCAACAGCAGGTTGTAGACGTCCGGATGGGCCTTCTCGATCTCGTCGAGCAGCACCACGGCGTAGGGACGGCGTCGAATGGCCTCGGTGAGTTGGCCACCTTCCTCGTAGCCCACGTACCCCGGGGGGGCACCGATCAGGCGACTCACGGCGAACTTCTCCATGTATTCGCTCATGTCGAGGCGGATCATGGCGTGCTCGTCGTCGAAGAGGTACTCGGCGAGGGCGCGGGCCAACTCCGTCTTGCCCACGCCGGTCGGACCGAGGAAGAGGAACGAACCAATGGGCCGATTGGGATCCGATAGACCGGCCCGCGAACGCCGGATGGCGTTGGCGACGGCGCTGACGGCCTCGTCCTGACCGACGACGCGCGTGTGGAGCAACTCCTCCATCCGCAGGAGCTTCTCGACCTCGCCCTCGAGCAGCCTCGACACGGGTACGCCGGTCCAGCGACTGATGACCTCGGCGATGTCCTCGGCGTCGACCTCCTCTTTCAAGAAGGCACCGCCCGCCTGGAGTTCGGCCAATTCGTGCGAGGCCTGGTCGATGGTCCGCTCGAGTTCGGGGATGGTCCCGTAACGCAGCGCCGCGGCACCGTTGAGGTCCCCATTTCGTTCGAGGCGCTCGGCCTCGGCCCGTCGGTCCTCGAACTCCTGCTTGGCGGTCTGGATCTTCGTGATCGCCTGCTTCTCGGCTTGCCAGCGCGCGGCGAGGCCGTCGGACTTCTCCTGGAGTTCGGCGCGCTCCTGTTCGAGCCGCGCGAGCCGGGCGATCGAGCCCGCGTCGGTCTCGTTGGCCAGCGCGACGCGTTCGATGTCGAGTTGACGCAGACGGCGGATGACGACGTCGAGTTCGGTCGGCATCGAGTCGATCTCGATGCGCAGACGCGAGGCCGCCTCGTCCATGAGGTCGATCGCCTTGTCGGGCAGGAACCGGTTGGCGACGTAGCGCTGCGAGAGCGCCGCCGCCGCGACGAGGGCGGCGTCTTGGATACGCACGCCGTGGTGGACCTCGTAGCGCTCCTTCAGTCCGCGCAGGATCGCGATGGTGTCCTCGACCGAGGGCTCACCGACGAAGACCTGCTGGAAGCGGCGCTCCAGGGCCGCGTCCTTCTCGATGTACTGGCGATACTCGTCGAGCGTCGTCGCGCCGATGAGGCGCAACTCGCCGCGCGCGAGCAAGGGCTTGATCATGTTGCCCGCGTCCATCGCGCCCTCGCTGGCGCCCGCGCCGACGATGGTGTGCAGTTCGTCGATGAACGTCACGACTTCGCCCTGGGCGTCCTCGATCTCCTTCAACACCGCCTTCAGTCGTTCCTCGAACTCACCGCGGTACTTCGCCCCCGCGACCATCGACGCCAGGTCGAGCGCGATGATGCGCCGGTCGCGCAACGACTCGGGCACGTCGCCCTCGACGATCCGCAGGGCCAGCCCCTCGACGATCGCGGTCTTGCCCACGCCCGGTTCACCGATCAACACCGGATTGTTCTTCGTGCGCCGAGAGAGCACCTGGATGACGCGGCGGATCTCGTCGTCGCGTCCGATGACCGGGTCCAATTTGCCCGCCCGCGCCAGCGCGGTCAGATCGCGCCCGTACTTCTCGAGCGACTGGAAGGTCTCCTCGGGGTTCTCCGAGGTGATGCGGGCCGACCCGCGGATCGAGCGCAGGGCCTGCAGGAGGGTCTCGCGGGTGGTCCCGAGTTGGTCGGCCCACGCCACGATGACGTGGTCGACCGAGAGGTACTCGTCGCCGAGGTCGGCGCGCAGTTCGTCCGCCGCCTCGAGACCCTGACGCGACTCGGCCGAGAGGCCGGCCTGGGTGCCGCCGACGGTGCGCGGCTCGTTGGCGACCTTCTCATTGAGCGACGTGGCGATGGCGAGTGCGTCGAGACCGGCCGCCGCGAGCAGCGGGCGGGCCACGCCGTCGGCCTGATTGAGCAGGGCCAACAGCAGGTGCGCCGGGGTGACGTAGGGATTGCCCGCGGCCGCGGCCTGGGTGGTCGCGGCCTGAAAGGCCTCGCGGGTCTTCACGGTCCACCGTTGCGGATCGAGTGCCATCTACAGACCTCCTCGTTGTCGGCGCTGCGCGTCGATGAACAGCGCGATCGTGTTGCGCACCGGCACCAGGTCGCGCCGGTACTGGCGGTGGGTCTCGGCGACGTCGGTGCGAGCCTCGTGACGCGAGGCGGCGAGTTCGGCGCGCACGGCCGCCAGTTCCTGCTCGAGGTGCATGATGCGCTTGACGCCCTCGAGGTTGACCCCCTCGTTGGTGAGTTCCTGGATCCGGCGTAGCGCCGCGAGATCGGCGTCGGAGAAACGGCGCGACCCGCCGCTGGTGCGCTGGGGGCTCAGCAGTCCGCCGCGCTCGTAGTTGCGCAGCGTCTGGGGATGGACCCCGGCCAGTTCGGCGAAGACCGAAATGACGTAGACGGCGTGATGGTGACCGCGCTCAGTCATGAGCGATCTCCTCGTTCAGTACGGCGGCGAGCTTCTCGACGACGGTCCGCTGCTCCTTGGTCAACTTCTTGGGGATCACGACGTTGACGGTGACGAGCAGGTCGCCGGCCGCGTGCTTGCCTCCGGCCGGCACGCCGCGACCGCGTACGCGCATCGTCGTGGCGGGCTGGGTCCCGGCGGGAATCTTGAGGGTGACCGGGTCGTCGAGGGTGGCCACCTCGACCGTCGTGCCGAGGATCGCCGCGGTGAGCGGAACGGACACGGTCGTCGTGACGTTGCGGCCCCGACGGTCGAAGACCGGGTCGGGCGCCACGTGCACGTCCACGAAGAGGTCACCGGGGGGACCACCGTGGCTGCCCACGTTGCCCTTGCCCTTCAAGCGGATGCGCTGACCGTCGATCACGCCGGCTGGAAGCCGGACGTTCACCCGGCGCGAGGACGGTTCGCGTCCGGTGCCGTGACACGTCGGACACGGCGTGACGATCCGTCCGCCACGGCCCTGACAAACAGGACACACGCTCGACATGGCGAAGGGGCCCTGGTCGTCATTCAAGACACCACGTCCGCCACAGCGCTCGCAGGTCGCGAAGTCACTGCCCGGGGCCGCGCCGCGGCCCCCGCACGTGTGGCATGCGTCGTTGGTCGGCAGGTTCACCGTCGTGGTGACGCCCATGACGGCGTCGCGGAATCCGAGGTGCAGCGCCGTCTCGAGGTCAGCCCCGCGCTGCGCGCGCTGGCGTCGCGAACCGCTGAAGAGTCCGCCGAACAGGTCGCCCAGGTCGCCGAAGTCGCCGGTCTGGAAGTTGAATCCGCCGGGTCCGCCACCGGGGCCGCCGAAACCGGCCGCGGCCGGTCCCAGCCGACGGACCTCGTCGTACTCCTTGCGCTTGGTGGCGTCGCCGAGGACGTCGTAGGCGACGGAGATCTCCTTGAACTTCTCCTCCGAACCGGGATTCGTGTCGGGGTGCAACTCCTTGGCGAGTTTGCGATAGGCGCGCGTGATCTCCTTGTCCGTCGCACTCGACGTCAGACCCAGGACCTTGTAGTAGTCCTTGTCGAACCACTCGCGTTCGGCCATCCTCAGCCCATCACCCTCACCATGGCCGGGCGCAGCACCGCGCCCTTCCAGCGGTAGCCGGCGCGCAACACGTCGTCGACCACCTGCTCGCCGTCGGTGTCGCCGCCGACGTGGGCGACGGCGTCGTGCAACTGGGGATCGAAGGGGATCGCGACCTCGTCGATGCGCTCGAGTCCCTCTTTGGCGAGGACGTCGAGCAACAGCGCACGAGCCTGGTCGAGCGCACGGGCCTCGTCGGACTCGGTGGTGGAGAAGTGGGCCCGCGCGAGGTCGAACGCGTCGAGCACCGGCAGCAACTTCGCGACCAGGTCCCCGGCGGCGCGAACCGCCGCGTCCTCGGACGACCGCGCCACCCGCTTGCGGTAGTTCTCGAAGTCCGCCTGCAAGCGCTGGAGCGAGTCCAGATACTCATCACGCTGACGTTCGGCCTCGGACCGCGGGTCGAGGTCGGACGTGGTGGAGTCCTCGGACTCCACCACGTCCTCGTTGTCGATGATCTCGTCGCTCACGACTACTCGACGATCTCGGCCTCGACGATGTCATCGTCGTTGCCGGCCGGCGCGGCGGGACCCGAGGCGTTGGCCTTGGAGGCCTCCTCGTAGAGACGCTGACTGAAACCCTGGCTCGTCGACAGCAACTTGTCGGTCGCGCCCTTGATCGCCTCGATGTCGGTGCCGTTGAGCGACTCCTTCAGCGCGCTGAGCGCGCCTTCGACGTCCTCACGCTCCGTACCCTGGAACGACTCGGCCTGGTCCTTCAGCAACTTCTCGGTCTGGTAGACCAGCCCGTCGGCGTTGTTGCGGACCTCAGCCTCCGCGCGGCGGTTGCGGTCGTCCTCGGCGTGGGCCTCGGCGTCGCGCACCATGCGGTCGATCTCCTCCTTGGAGAGCGACGAGCCGCCGGTGATGGTCATCGACTGGGTCGCCCCGGTCGCCTGGTCCTTCGCCGAGACGTGCACGATGCCGTTCGCGTCGATGTCGAAGGTCACCTCGATCTGGGGCACGCCCCGCGCCGCCGGCGGGATGCCGACGAGCTGGAACTTGCCCAGGGTCTGGTTGTAGGAGGCCATCTCGCGCTCGCCCTGTAGGACGTGCACCTCGACCGACGGCTGGTTGTCGTCGGCGGTGGTGAACGTCTGGGACTTCTTGGTCGGGATCGTGGTGTTGCGCTCGATGATCTTGGTCATCACGCCGCCCTTGGTCTCGATGCCGAGCGACAACGGGGTCACGTCGAGCAACAGGATGTCCTTGACGTCGCCCTTCAACACGCCGGCCTGCACCGCGGCGCCGATGGCCACCACTTCGTCAGGGTTGACGCTCTTGTTGGGCTCCTTGCCCGTCACGCGACTGACCAGTTCCTGAACCGCGGGAATTCGCGTCGACCCGCCGACCATGATGACGTGGTCGATCTTGTCGATGGTGAGACCGGCGTCCTTGATGGCCTGCTCGAACGGCTTGCGGCAGCGCTCGACGAGGTCGGCGGTCAGTTCGTTGAACTTGGCGCGGCTGAGCTTGATGTCGAGGTGCTTGGGGCCCTCGGCCGTCGCGGTGATGAACGGCAGGTTCACCGTCGTCTCCTGGACGCTCGAGAGTTCGATCTTCGCCTTCTCCGCGGCCTCCTTCAGACGCTGGATGGCCATCTTGTCGTTGCCGAGGTCGACGCCCTCGGTGTCCTTGAAGGTCTTCACCAGCCACTTCATGACCGCGTCGTCCCAGTCGTCGCCACCCAGATGGGTGTCGCCGTGGGTGGACTTCACTTCGAAGACGCCGTCGGCGATGTCGAGCACCGACACGTCAAAGGTGCCGCCACCGAGGTCGAACACCAGCACGACCTGCTCCTGACCGCCCTTGTCGAGTCCGTAGGCGAGCGCCGCGGCGGTCGGCTCGTTCACGATGCGCAGCACCTCGAGTCCGGCGATCTGGCCGGCCTCTTTGGTGGCGGTGCGCTGGGCGTCGTTGAAGTAGGCCGGCACCGTGATGACGGCCTGGGTGACGGAGTCGCCAAGGTAGGCCTCGGCGTCACGCTTCAACTTCTGGAGGATGCGCGCCGAGATCTCCTGGGCGGTGTACTTGGTGCCGTCGATGTCGACGCTCCAGTTCTCGCCCATGTGACGCTTCACCGAGCGGATCGTCCGCTCGGGGTTGGTGATCGCCTGACGCTTGGCGACCTCACCGACGAGGACCTCGCCGGTCTTGGAGAATGCGACGACCGACGGCGTCGTGCGACCACCCTCGGCGTTGGGGATGACGACGGGTTCGCCCGCCTCGAGGACGCTGACCACCGAGTTGGTGGTACCCAGGTCGATTCCGACTGCCTTAGCCATGAAAAGCTCCTTAACTCTGGTTCCGTCTTCCCGGCACCTCCGGGAAATCAAAACTCACAGGGACAAGGATACAGAGTTGAGCCCCCTCGTGTCAAGAAATTGTATACACGTGATAACACATGGGGTAAAGCCCGGCAAACACTGGAATTTATGCGCCGGGCCGACGAAAACTACCGGTCGCGGCGGCGGTACGCTGGCGACGTGCCAGATCTGATCCTGCTCCGCCACGGTCGTTCGCTGTGGAACGAGATGAACCTCTTCACTGGTTGGACTGACGTCGACCTCGACGCCAAGGGCGAGGCCGAGGCCTGGGAGGCCGGCGAGTTGCTGGCCGGCGTGGCGGACCTCGACCTGCGGATGCTGCACACCTCGGTGCTGACCCGCGCCATTCGCACCGCCGAGATCACCCTGCACGCGGCCAACCGCTCGTGGCTCCCCGTGCGGCGCAGCTGGCGACTCAACGAGCGCCACTACGGCGACCTCACGGGCAAGAACAAGAAGGAGACGGCCGACCAGTTCGGTCTCGATCAGGTGAAGACGTGGCGCCGCTCGTACGACGTGCCGCCACCGCCCCTCGGTGCCGACGACGAGCGCAGCAGCGCGCACGACCCTCGCTACCGCGACGTGCCCGCCGAATTCATCCCCGCCACCGAGTGCCTGAAGGACGTGGTCGCGAGAGTCACGCCCTACTTCAGCGACGTCATCGCCGAGGACCTGCGCCGCGAAGCCGTGCGCGGCGGTGCGGTCTTGGTCGTCGCCCACGGCAACTCACTGCGCGCCCTGCGCAAGGTCCTCGAGAACATCCCCGAGGAGGAGATCACCGACCTGGAGATCCCCACCGGCATCCCCTACCGGGTGCGCCTCGACAACGAGCTGAACGTGCTCGACTCGGGCTACCTCGGCGACCCCGCGGCCGCGGCGGCGGCGGCCGAAGCCGTCGCACGCCAGGCCGGCTGAGGTACTTCCCTACAGGGCTGCGGGTCCTCGCTCGTTGGTGCGGATGCGCACCACGTGCTCGATGTCGGTGACCCAGGCGACGCCGTCACCCACGGTGTCGGTGCGCGCGGCCCCGACGATCGCCTCGATCAGCGCCTCGACGAGCTCGTCGGTGCAGACGATCTCGACGCGGATCTTGTCGATGAAGTCGAATTCGTACTCCTTGCCGCGGTAGATCTCGATGTGGCCGCCGGTGTGGCCGAAGCCCCGGACCTGGCTCACGGTCATCCCCGTGATCCCGACCTCCTTGACGGCGGTCTTGACCTCATCGAGCTTGAACGGCTTCACGACTGCGGTTACTAGTTTCATGTCCTACTCCTTAGATGTTGTCGCTGTGCAAGTGGCTTGGCGTGCCCACGGGCTCACCGAAAGTCGGCTCGGGGAAAGCCTCCTCGTCGTGGATGGCGATGTCACCGATCCGCAGGGTCTCTTCAGACTCGCGCAGACCACCGACCACGAACTTCACGATATAGAACACCACCGTGGTGCCGACGGCGGTGTAGCCGATGATCCACATGGCGGCGAGGAACTGCTCCCACAGTTGGTGGAAGGAGTGGGTGTAGAACCACCCGCCCACCGAGAAGCTGCCCGCGCCCTTGTAGTGTGAACCGGTCACGCCGTACTGCACCATGCCCGGGTCGGCGAGGATGCCGACCAGCAGTCCACCGACCAGACCGGCGATGCCGTGGGTGTAGACGACACCCATGGCGTCATCGACCTTGGAGAAGGGGCGGACCTTCGAGAGGTAGTTCCACGCGACCCAGACGATCGAGGACGAGACCAGGCCGACGATGATCGCGCCGGTGCCGTTGACCCAGCCCGCGCTCGGGGTGATCGCGACCAGGCCGCACAGCATGCCGTTGATGGCGCCGAGGAAGGTGGGCTTCTTCTGCTTGGAGAACATCATGTCCATCAGCAGCCAGACGAGGACGCCGACCGCCGTCGCGACGTTGGTGTTGAGCACGGCGCTCGCCGCGTCGGCCCCCGCGTAGAAGGGGTCGCCGCCGTTGAAGCCGTTCCACCCGAGCCAGAGGATGCCCGCACCGACCGCGACCATCATCAGGTTGCTCGGGAAGGCGTTCTCCCGGTCCTGCCAACGGCGGGGTCCGATGATGGCGGCGCCCACGAAGGCGGCCACACCGGCGCTGAGGTGGATGACGTAGCCGCCGGAGTAGTCGACCGCGCCCTTCTGGGCGAAGAAGCCACCGCCCCAGAGCAGCGCCGCGTTCACGCAGTAGATCATCGTGATCCACAGCGGCACGATCAGCAGCCACGCCTTGAACTTGAGTCGACCCACCAGACCGCCCAGGAACAACAGTGGCGTGATCGCGGCGAACACGAACTGGAAGTAGGCCAGCGTCGAGGTCGAGTAGTGGAAGGGGATCAGCGTGTTCGCGCCCGAGACGGCCTGGCCCTGTTCCGCACCGGCGGTCGAGAGGGGGGTGAAGTGGCCGATGAAGCCACTCCAGAACGAACCCGTCGGCCCGAAGTGCGACTGCGGTCCGAAGGCGAGGTTGTAGCCCCACAGCATCCACACCACGAGGGTCAGCGAGAAGCCCGAGAACACCATCAGCATGGTGTTGACGATCCACTTCTTGCGCACGAGTCCGCCGTAGAGGACGGCGAGTCCCGGCAAACTCATGAGGCCCACGAGGGTCGCTGCTACGAGCTGCCACGTGTTGTCCGCCGGATTCAACCAGCTGGGATACGGGATGTTGGTCGCTGCGAAAAGCACATCCACTCCTTTGTGACTAGGAGAGGGCGACGCTGACCTCAGGTTGTTGACACGAGTCTGACAACCGAGGATTTCTAAATCGTTAGCAGCATGTTTCGGTGATGTGAACTGCCGAAAACAGCGAACTCCCGGTGAATCAAGCCTGCAGCGAGCGTTCGACGACCTGGGAGATGTCCATGACCGACACCTCGTCGCCCTTCCCATAGGCCTTGACGGCGTCGTCGATCATGATCATGCAGAACGGGCACGCCGTCGACACGATGTCCGCCCCGGTACCCAGGGCCTCGTTGGTGCGCTCCATGTTGACACGCTTGCCGATGTTCTCCTCCATCCACATGCGCGCGCCGCCGGCGCCACAGCAGAAGCCCCGTTCGCGGTGGCGCTCCATCTCGACCTGGGTGACCCCCGGGATCGCGTCGAGGACGTTGCGGGGCTCGTCGAAGACCCGGTTATGACGACCGAGGTAACAGGGGTCGTGGTAGGTGACGGTGCCGGTGTAGGCGACGCCCGGCACGAGTCGGCCCGTGGCGACCAGGTGGTTGAGCAGTTCGGCGTGGTGGATGACTTCGAAGTCACCGCCGAGGCTCGGGTACTCGTTCTTCAGGGTGTTGAAGCAGTGCGGACAGCTCGCGACGATCTTCTTCGCCTGGACCTCCTGCAGCGTGGCGATGTTGGCCTTGGCCATCTCCTGGAAGAGGTACTCGTTACCCATGCGCCGCGCCGGGTCCCCGCTGCAGGACTCGCGCGGTCCGAGGATGCCGAAGGTCACCCCGGCGCGGTGCAGCATGCGCGCGGTCGACTCGACCTGCTTGCGGCCGCGTTCGTCGAGCGAGCCCGCGCAACCGACCCAGTAGAGGTACTCCACGTCGTCGGGGATCGGCCCGTCGAAGACCGGCACCTCGAAGTCGAGGGCGGCCAGCCAGTCAGTGCGCTTGGAGGACCCGAGGCCCCACGGGTCGCCCTGGTTCTCCATGTTGCGCAGCAGCAGGCCGGCCTCGGTGGGGAAGCGCGACTCCATGAGCACCTCGTAGCGGCGCATGTCGATGATGGCGTCGACGTGCTCGATGTCGACCGGGCACTGCTCCACGCAAGCGCCGCACGTCGTGCACGACCACAACACGTCGGGGTCGATGGTGGTGGGCACCAACGTCGCCACGTCGCCGGCACCTTCGCCCGAGAGCAGGCGGTCGGCCGAGGCGAACATGTTGTCGCGCAGTCCCATGATGAGCAACTTGGGGCTGAGCGGCTTGCCGGTGTTCCACGCCGGACAGACCGACTGGCAACGTCCGCACTCGGTGCAGGTGGCGAAGTCCAGCATCTGCTTCCAGGTGAAGTCCTCCATCTTGCCCACCCCGAAGACCGTGTCCTCGGTGACGTGCTCCATGTCCATGTCGGGGGTCTTGTCGAGTCCGCCGAGCGCGCGGGGCCGGCGCGAGACGCCGATGTTGATCGGCGCGAGGAAGATGTGCAGGTGCTTCGAGTAGGAGACGAAGACGAGGAAACCGGCGATGACCCCGACGTTGGCGAGGAGGAACACCGCTTCGAGGACGCTGTTCACGCCGTAGCCGAGCGGGGCCAGCCAGTGGGCGACGACCTGGGACGAGAAGGCCCAGGGTGAGGCGATGTGTTCGTTGAAGTGAACGTACCCCGAGCCGGTGAAGATGCCGTGGTAGACGGCCCCAACGGTGCGCGGGAAGGGGAAGTGACCGGTGTTGATCTGGGCGGCGCGGTAGACGAGCAGCGTGACGATCACCATCGAGATCATGAAGAGGGTCAACCACGCGGCACCCAGGTGGCTGCCGTAGAAGCGACTGGCGCGGTCCTTGCGCGCCGGCGCGTTCTTGATGCGGATGATCGTGAAGACCACGAGCGAGACCAGCACCGCGGTCGCGAAGAAGTCCTCCACGAAGGCCAGCCAGTTGCTCTGACCGATCAGGGGGATGTGGAAGTCGCGTTGGAAGAGCGCGCCGTAGGCTTCGATGATCGTCGTCATCAACACCGCGAAGCCCCACATGGTGAAGACGTGGGCGAGGCCCGGCACGGTCCAGCGCAGGAGTTTGCGCTGGCCGGCGACCTCGATCACCTCGGTCTCGCTGACCTTGCGTAGTCCCTGCCAACGGCGCGGCGCCGGCTGACCGGTGCGGATGACCTTGGAGAGCCAGAAGAACCGTCGACCGGCGATGGCGAAGCCAACGACCGTGATGACCAGTCCGATGATGATGCGAGCTAGCACTGCAATCCCCCGTTCATCTGGTGAGTGGTCACGACTTCTTGAAGTTCTCCGAGTAGCGACTGGGCGTCGGA
>Ga0307377_10001814_pt1 | contig 26174 bp, 29 predicted proteins | sample TR3MG_FD_202535 | JGI IMG/M metagenome (GOLD analysis project Ga0307377, IMG submission 202535) | Soil microbial communities from Risofladan, Vaasa, Finland - TR-3 | ecosystem: Environmental > Terrestrial > Soil > Coastal area > Acid sulfate soil | place: Finland: Risofladan, Vaasa | collected... | reverse complement strand
AGCCCGCACCGAGCGGCGCGCAAGGATGGCCTCGAATACGTTTCTTTTAAGCGGTTTATCGATAGTAGCCAGGGTCATGATTGCCAACTCCCAGAACAGGAGTGGCCACATTAGCATCTATAATCCGGGACCGGAATCAGTATCGATACGTATGCCGGCCATGCATTTTTATGAGGGCGTTTGGTGCGATTTCGATCTGGTGTAACTGGAGTTCGTGCTGCAGCACCTTGGCAGACTGGGCAGGAACTTCCGGCAATTGCGCGCGGATGAGCCGGCCATCGGCTTCGGCCCGCAGCGTGGTATTTTCATCAGGTCTTTTGCTCAAGCCGCACCTTCTATCATCCGGCAGGATGATCTGCGAACTCTCCCGGCCCCAGGCTTGCGCCCCAGCCTATGCATCCTACTCCATCCGGAATGGGGTACTTGGGAACAAATCCGCGCAAGCTGATGTCTTTGCTGTTGCAGAAGTCGTCTCCGTAACAGCAAATTTTAGCTGATTCAACTGCTTGAACTTTTTCGGATAGTCGAAATCGCTGGAAACGGATGGCTGATGATAAGTACGCGCACCTATAGTTTTCATTGTAATGCTAACGTAACTTGGCGCGCACATGATCAACTTCTCCCAATCATCTTCATTTTCGGACCTTTTCAAGGAGCATGGAATGAAACAAACACGAAATGCAAGGAGAGCGAAATGAACCCGCCCAGCAAGAATGATTCTGCAAGTGAAATTCATTTGCCGTTCCGCGCCGAATGGCAAGAGCCGCCAGCGCTGACTCTGGATGAACGCGGCATGATCTGTGATTGCAGCAAGGCCGGGGAAAAACTCTTTGGCTATCCCCGGCAGGATATGGTCTGGCAGCATGTTTCCACGTTGTTGCCGGAACTATCGGAAATCCAGCTGGTAAAGAATGGGCAATTCAACCCGCAGCTCGGTTTTCTCTGTCATTGCGGACACCATTTCCGGACAACAAACCGGCTGGGCAGTGTCTTTCTGAGTGAGCTGCATTTCGTTCTGCTGAATGATGCAGACAAACATTCAATAAGGATGATCGTGCAGCCTTATGAAGGCACAAGTTCATAACTGCATATTATTGGAGCAACTTGTGTGGGTGGTTGAAAGGATTTTGCAGAATCGGAATTTAAGGGGGCAATCATGTCTCGCAAATTTTCAGGGTTCGCTCGGTTCGCCCGGTTGGTCAGGGACTATCGCTATTACCGCAGGCAAGGCTTGAATTCCAGGGCGGCTTGGCATCTTGCCTGCATGACACTGCCATAAATGGGCTGAATTTTATTCTCATCAAGTTGACGTCCTTTGTCCAAAGATGCGGAGATCGATGCGATGACTCAATAGTCATAAAGCCATCAAAGTTCAATGATGACGGGAAGCATGGTTGTTCGGTAATGGAAGGAAAAAGGCATGGCTGGCAATGGGATATCAACCGGGATCGCTAGCGACACACATCAATTGATGCAGGACATCAAGGACGGGTTGCTGCACCTCAAACAATCGCCAACTGACCCTGCCTTGGCCAACAGCATTCCCAACAGCGCACAGGCCGTTAAAAACATGGCCGATCTTGATAAGTATAAGCATGTCGTTACATTTTTGTCCGCCTTTGAAGCGGTGCTCAGCAGGGTGCGCAATGGCGAATTGCAACCCAAAACGGAACTGATCGCGCTGTTGCTGATCTGTTGCGACCATGTTTCCAGGATATCAAGTCAACTTGCCCATAGGGACGATATCTATCTTGGGGATTTGAAAAGGAGTCACGGGTTGATTCGCCAGTTGCACGCCTATCAGCATAATAGGTTTGAACATACTGCCGCCGCCTGATGGAATCAGTCACAAATTTGTGAAGGAAAATGTCATGAGCAGAAAACTGACCCGTCCAGCGGAAACCGATCTTGTTCTCATGACAATATTGATTGCGCGCCGTGATACCGGAAGGAACGGGGCAATTCCGGATAGGGGAGTGCGCAAGAAACCTGAGCATGGTTGGCCGAATTCATTGCCATACGTTTGAAGCATGAAACAAATAGAGTATTTGCATCCGAGGGCCAGTTAATGAAATTTCGCTCTTATGTTGCCGGGGCGCTGATGTGTAGCGCATTTGCTTCATACTTCGCTTATGCGGACGGCCACCCAATCGCCCGCATTGCTTCGCCCAAGCCTGATGCGATTGTGCACAACAACAGCGGCAACCCCGCCGTCACGGTAGCAGTCTCGCCGCCGCTGCATGCCGGTGACCGTATGCACTTCTGCCAGACGTCAAGATTGTGGCGAGCGGATACGGGCAGCATTTCAGTTGCAGGATATCAACCGCGGCAGCCATACGCTGCGTGTGCATGTGAAGGCGCCAGATGGCAGGGATCTCGCCGTTTCAGCACCGGTGACATTCCACATGCGGCAAGCATCGCTTCTTTTTCGGAATCGCGCGAACTGAAGTTGCGCTGAAGGGGACAATACGGAATAGCCCCGAGAATCGGGGAAGCGTCGAAAAGTAATGCCAATCAACATGGCGATAAGATTCCCCGGTCAAACACAACCGTGTAAGCTGCTTGTTCTGATTAAAATAAATGGAAACGCGAAATCAAACTAGAGGTAAAAAGCTGCGCTGACTTGCGGTCTGGCATGGGGATTCCGGTTTTTGGCTTACCTGGTCATCGCTTTCGTCGCTTGACCGGTGAGCATACGTTGATCGTCCAGTTCTATCGGGGTTATAGTATGGGCTCCGCCGGAAATATCATTAATCATCATTGCTCGGATCAGGGCAATTTAGACGGCTTGGTCGGGGGGCACGGTGTTCGCAAGGCTATACAAGGTCGTTGCGGAATGGGGCCGGGATAAAAAATTGAATGAACCAACTCATTGGAGAACATAGTCATGACCTACAAGACCATCCTCGTTCACATCGACGCCGGAAAAAAGTGCGCTGCACGCATCGAAATCGCAATCCGACTTGCACAGCAATTCCATGGGTTTCTGATCGGGCTGAACGCGCTGTCCAGGATCGATCTTCCGGGGTACGTGCTGGAAGGAGTAGGCGGTATGTCGATCGAGGAATTCCGGAAACGCTATGCCGAAGAACAGGTAAGCCATGGAAAATCGACCTTCAGCAAGGCGCTTGCCGCTTCCGGATTTGCCAGGTCGGAGTGGCGCACCTCCGACCTGGATGCCGTGGATGCCGTCACGATGCACGGGCGCTACGTCGATCTGATTGTTATTGGTCAGCCCTGGGCGGCGGATATTTCGGCAGTTAACAACAGCTTTGCCAATCAAGTCATGCTCGAAGCCGGTCGACCGGTACTGATGATTCCACACGCTGGCGAATTCCCCACCATCGGCAAGCGCATCATTGTCGGCTGGAACGCAAGCCGCGAAGCGACGCGTGCGGTTACCGATGCAATTCCGTTCCTGCAGCAGGCTGAAGTGGTTCAGGTCATGGTAATCAATCCGAAATCCGGCGAACACGGCGCGATGCCCGGCAGTGACATCGCGCTGTTCCTTGCTCGGCACGGAGTTCAGGTCGAGGTGCAGGTGGACAAAGCGAGTGAAATCGACATCGGCAACGAGATGCTGTCGCGCGCCTCGGATTTTGGTGCGGACATGATCGTGATGGGCGGATACGGACATTCACGGTTCAGGGAAAGCCTGATGGGTGGCGCCACCCGCACGCTGATCGATTCGATGACCGTGCCGGTGCTGTTGTCGCATTAAGGCGCGTAGCATTTTCGCGCGCATGAAAAGTGAGAATAGGCAGAGTTGAACGCCATGAAGTTATCTTGGAAAGACAGCATCTACCTGCAACGTGAGCAACTGGCGCGTTTGTTGCGCGAACCGATCGTTCGATTGGCCGAAAAATGCATACCGGCGTGGGGTGATCGCGAACAATTGAACGCAGTTCTGCTCGGCGGCTTCGCCACGATCCCGCATTGTACTTACCTGTACTGCGTGGGTACGGACGGGGTACAGATATGCGACAACATAGAGCGGGACGGGCGTCTGCCCGAACACTTCGGGCGCGACCGTTCCCAGCGACCCTACATGAAGGAGGCGGTTCCGAGCTGGGGGTTCTTGCTGTCGGATGCCTATATCAGCCTGATGTACAGCAGGCCGTCGCTTACCGCCCTGCAGGTTGTAGGCAAGGATGCGCAAGTATTGGGATATCTTGGTGCCGATTTTGACCTGCGCAATCTGCCGGTGACTGCCGAGCTCTACGAAGAACCGGCTGCGTGGCGGCAGGTGAGGGGCGACCCGTCGATTCGGAACGCCGTCATGTATCAATCTCGTGCCGAAAGCCAGATGGACAGGCATCTGGAGCAGACGCTGTCGATACTGGAGGAACTGTTGACCAATCGGGGCGTGTTCCAGTGCTCGATCCATTTTTCGAGCAGCCAGGCGACGATCTGGACAGTGGATGATCCGTACCGTTATCGCATGCTGGATGATGAGGCACTGAGCGATCCGGATATCTGTCTCGTTTATCCGCCCCAATCTTACCCCTCCGATGCGCTAATTCCTGCGCAAGCCATCGCCCGCATACTGGCAACCCTGCGCGAAATGCGCATGACCGACGAGAACATCTATCTGCGCGTGTCTTCCATCAATCTCTTCAACGGCATGATCAGCCTTACTTTCTCGTGCGACGGCACGCACTATATGCGCTACGAGGAATTTCTTGGCAACAGCACGCAATCCTGGTTTTGACGTGTTGAGGACCCGCAGCGCTGAAATTTTCTGACGGTACATGCGCGCCCTGCCGCAACAGTTCCTTTCATTCATTGTCATTCTGGAGTTGTCTTGTTCAAGTTCATAGGCTTCATTGCAGGTTATTATTTTTTCGGATTTTTCGGTGCGCTGTTCGGGCTGTTCGCCGGATCATTCATTGACCGCATGCTGGCGTATGGCACGGGCGGGATCAACCCGTTGCATAACGCGCTGCGCCAGGCGGTGTTCCTCGAGACGGTATTCATCTCGATGGGCAAGCTGGCCAAGGCCGACGGGCATGTTTCACAGGACGAGATCGACCATGTCGAGCAGTTCATGCAAAAACTGGGCATGACCGAGACTCATCGACTGCAGGCAATCGCGCTGTTCAAGCAGGGTGCCGATTCCGCTTTCGATATCGGCCCGGCCTACCAGAAATTCATGTCCGTTTGCGGGCACACCCGGCACCTGAAACAGGTGTTGCTGGTGTACCTGATCGTGATGGCGCTGGCCGATGGACATATGCACCCGGCGGAGGAGGCGTTGCTCGCCGGCATCGCCGATCGCCTAGGGTATGACCAAGCCGCGTTCAGGCAGCTGCTGGACATGGTGCAGAATCAATCCCATTTTTCCGCCGGGCAGACCGGCTCGGCTTCGGCACTGGATAATGCATACAAGGCGTTGGGTGTAACCAAAGATAGTAGCGATGTGGAAATCAAGCGCGCTTACCGCAAGCTGATGAGCCAATACCATCCGGACAAGCTGATCGGGCAGGGCTTGCCGGAAGACATGATTGCGATGGCGACCGAGCAGGCAAAAGAGATCCAGCTGGCCCACGACCTGATCAAGCAGCACAGAAATATCTGAGGTGAAAATATTTCTGGTTCGCCACGGCGAGAGCGAAGGTAACGTCATTCACGAGATCAACGATAACCCCCGGCGCATGGTCAACCTGACCGCGAAGGGCAGGGAGCAGGCCGAGGCCGCGGCGGAAAGTTTTCGCACGGTGCATTTCACCCATGCCTATGCTTCCGAGTTTCCGCGCGCCCGGCAAACGGCGGCTATTCTGTTGCGCAATCATCCGCTTGATTTGCATATCGATGCCCGCCTTAACGAGCGCCGTTCCGGCATGGATGGATTGCCGGTGGTGGTGTTCAACGAGCTGGTGCGCGCCGACCCGTTGCGTACCAAACCTGAACGGGGGGAGACCTTTCTGGAGCAGATGGAACGGCTGCGCAGCTTCCTTGATGAAGTTTCCGCGCGCCATCCTGATGGAACGGTGCTGGCTGTGTCGCACGAGAACCCGATTGTTGCAGCGCGGGCTTTGCTGGCGGATGACCCGGAACAGCTGGTATGCGACGGTGTAGCCAATTGCGGATGGGTGGAACTGGATTGGCCGTATCTGCAGCCGGTTCCTGCCAACCGGCAATCGAGTTGATTCAGCCCGCGGTTTGGGTGGAAAGCGCCCGCCGGTTGGTTTTTCACGGCAAAAAAAAGACACCGCAAGGTGTCTTTTTTCAGATGCGGGACAGCCGTTACTCGATCTTGGCTTTGCTGCGCAGATCGGCAACATAGTCCTTGATGGACTGCTGCTGCAAACGCTGGGTGAGTTGCGGTTTGAGCTCCTCGAATGTGGGCACTTTCAGAGCGCGCACGTCATCGAGCTTGATGATGTGCCAGCCGAATTGCGTTTGCACCGGTACCTTGGTGTATTGGCCCTTCTTCAGGCCGACCAGCGCCTTGGCAAAAGACGGCACGAAGTTGCTGGGTACCGCCCATTCAAGTTCACCACCGTTTGCAGCGGAACCGGCGTCCTTGGATTTCTCTTTCGCGATTTTGGCAAAATTACCTTTTTTGCCGAGTTGCGCGATGATGGCCTTGGCTTCGGCTTCGGTATTGACCAGGATGTGGCTCGCCTTGTATTGCTTGGTGCCGATATGGGCTTTAAGCTTGTCATATTCCTGCTGCAGCTGGTCATCGGTGATCGGGTGTTTCTTCGCGTAGTCCTGCACGAATGCGCCGGCCAGCACGGATTCTCTGGCTAGTTCGATCTGTTGTATGACCTCGGGATCCTTGTTAATTCCGGCTTTATCTGCTGCCTGTGCCAGCACTTCCAGATTGATCATGTCGTCAAGCACAGCTTTTTGCAGTGCCGGGGTATCCGGCTGACCTTGTGCGGTTGCGATTTTGACTCGCATGTCGACACGCGCCTGCGGAATGGCCACACCATTCACCGTGGCGGCTGGTTTGTCATCGGCAAATGCCGGGTTAACCAGCAGTGCGCTTAGTATTGCCAGTGCTGCGTAAGTTCCAGTTTTAAACATGCTGAGTCCTTTTCAAAAAAAGTATAAATTAACAGTTAAATCTCGTCGGGCGTATACGCTTGTATGGTGAGCGCGTGTATTTCGCGCTTCATCAACTCTCCCAGTGCGGAATATATCATACGGTGACGCGCAACCGTGTTTTTGCCGGCAAACCGGGGCGAGACGATGCGCAGCACATAATGCCCCCCTCCATCGCGTGCGCCGGCATGTCCGGCGTGCTTGTGGCTTTCGTCGATGACCTCGATCTGCACCGGTTCAAGCGAGGCAAGGCGGGCGCGTATTTGCGTTTCGCGGCTGTCATTAGTGGAAGGGGTCATTGGGGAAAGGTTTTCCTGAATGGCTGGACACGAACCTGTGCATATACCCCCGCTGCCACGTACGGATCGGCGTTAGCCCAGTCCTGCGCGGCAGCCAGCGAGGCAAATTCGGCCACGATCAGGCTGCCGTTGTATCCCGCAGCACCCGGCTCCACGGCATCCACTGCGGGGAACGGTCCGGCCAGCAACAGACGGCCCAGGCTTTGCAGTTCCTGCAGGCGCGCGACATGCGCCGGCCGGGCTGTGATGCGCTTGTCCAGACTGTCCGGCACGTCCTGCCCGATGATTGCGTACCACATTTATCGATTCCCCATCAGTTGTTTTCCTTTTTTTCATCGATATATTTCGACAGCCAGGCGCCTTGCGCCAGGATGAATACCAGCATCAACCCGGTAAAGCCGAACAGCTTGAAGTTCACCCAGCTATCCGTTGAAAAATTATAAGCCACATACAGGTTGATAAAGCCGAGTGCCGCAAAGAACACGCTCCAGACCAGGTTGAGGCGATTCCAGACATGCACGGGCAGCGCAATTTTTTCATGGAGCAATGTGCGCATCAGATTCTTGTGGAACAACAGATTCGAAAAAATCAGGATGACCGAAAAAATCCAGTAAAGCGCGGTAGGTTTCAGCTTGATGTAACTTTCATTGTGCAGCATCAGGGTTGCGCCGCCGAACACACTGACGATGGCAAAGGTCACCCATAACATCATGTCGACCTTGCCATGCCGGTATTTGGTCCAGATGATCTGGAGGACAGTCGCGGCGATTGCCACCGCAGTGGCGACAAATATCCCCTTGAACTTGAAAGCGACAAAAAACAGGAGGACGGGAAACAGATCGAATAACAGTTTCATTGTGGTCGCTGAGGCGGTTAGTTTTTTTCCAGCACGAGCGAGGCGGAATTGATGCAATAGCGCAGCCCGGTGGGTTTCGGGCCATCGGGGAATATATGCCCGAGGTGTGCGCCACATTGTGTGCAGCATACCTCAACACGTTTCATGCCGTGGCTGGTATCGGTTTTTGTAATGACGTTTTCGGGCTTGTAGGGTTGCCAAAAGCTAGGCCATCCGCTTCCCGATTCGAATTTTGTTGCGGAATCAAACAAGGCGCTGTCGCAGCATGCACACCGGTAAATTCCCGCATCATGGCAATTCCAGTATGTGCCGGTGAACGGCGGCTCCGTGCCGCACTGGCGGCACACCCGGTACTGCTCGGGTGTGAGTTCTTTGCGCCATTCGGCATCGGATTTTTCGACTGGTTTATTCATAAATTGTTTACAGCACTTCTCCGGCGTAATCCGCCAGCCTCGACCGTTCGCCGCGCATCAGCGTGACGTGCCCGCCGTGCGGCCAGCCCTTGAATCGGTCCACCACATAGGTCAGGCCGGAACTGCCCTCGGTGAGATAGGGCGTGTCGATCTGGGCGATATTGCCCATGCACACCACCTTGGTGCCTGGGCCAGCGCGGGTGACCAGCGTCTTCATTTGTTTGGGCGTCAGGTTTTGCGCCTCGTCTATGATTACATATTTATTGAGAAAAGTGCGCCCGCGCATGAAATTCAGGGACTTGACCTTGACCCGTGAGCGGATCAGGTCGCGCGTCGCGGCGCGACCCCAGTCTCCGCCTTCCTCGTCGGATTTGTTCAGCACATCGAGATTGTCCTCCAGCGCGCCCATCCATGGCGTCATTTTTTCTTCTTCTGTGCCCGGCAAAAAGCCGATGTCTTCGCCGACCGGAACCGTGACACGGGTAATGATGATCTCCGAATACAGCTTGGCTTCCAGCGTCTGCAACAGGCCGGCAGCCAGCGTCAGCAGGGTTTTGCCGGTTCCCGCTTGGCCCAGCAGGGTGACAAAATCGATCTCCGGGTTCATCAGCAGGTTGAGCACGAAATTCTGTTCGCGGTTGCGCGCGGTGATCCCCCACACATTGTTCTTGCTGTGGGTGTAGTCGGTCAGGGTACACAGCTGGGCGGTCAGCTCGTTCTGCTCGAGCACGATGGCATAGAAAGGTGTTGCCCCGTTTTCCAGGTAGACAAACTGGTTGACAAAAAATGCCGCGCACAGCGGGCCGTATATCTGGTAATAGGTGCGGCCGTCTTTCTGCCACGACTTCATGTCCTTGCTGTGCCGGTCCCAGAAATCGTCTGGCAGCGGCAGCACACCGGTATAGAGCAGGTCGCTGTCTTCCAGCACCTTGTCGTTGAAATAGTCCTGCGCTTCCAGCCCCAGCGCGCGCGCCTTGATGCGCATGTTGATGTCCTTGCTGACCAGGATCACCGGACGCTCGGGTTGCTCCTTCTGCAATCCGATGACGACGCCGAGAATTGCGTTGTCCGCTTTGCCCAGCTCCAGATTCTGCGGCAATTCGTATTTGACGAAGCTGGTTTGCAGATACAGGCGGCCGGTGCAGTTTTTGTGTACCGGGGATTCGAGCGAGATGCCTTCCTCGATCTTGTGCGGCGCATCGCTGACGATCTGGTCCAGAAAGCGGCTGGCCTGGCGCGCATTTCTGGCGACTTCGGTCATGCCTTTTTTCTTGTTGTCGAGTTCCTCCAGAACGAACATCGGCAGGCATATGTCATGTTCTTCAAAGCGGTACAGGCTGGTCGGATCATGCAACAACACATTGGTATCGAGCACGAATAGCTTGGTGTCGGTTTCCTTTGCCGTTTTGTTTGTCTTGTTGCGTGGGGATGAGGACATTAGTTTCCTTTAGTTAAGGGTTGTAACTAGTTAAGGGTTGTAACGAAATCCAGCACTTCCTCGGCGTGTCCGTCGGCCTTCAGGCCGCGCCATTCGCGCCGCAGTATGCCAGCTTTGTCGAATACAAAGGTGCTGCGTTCGATGCCGCGAACCTGTTTGCCATACATGTTCTTTTGCTTGATCACGCCGAACAGGTTGCATGCGCTTTCCTCGGCATCGCACAGCAACTCGAACGGCAGCGTGAACTTTGCCTTGAAATTCTCATGCGACTTGAGGCTGTCGCGCGAGATACCCGCCACCTCGCAATTTGCCTTCTTGAATTTTGCGTACAGATCGCGGAACTGCTGCGCCTCGGTGGAGCAGCCCGGCGTGTTGTCCTTGGGATAAAAGTAAATCACCAGGTGTTTGCCGCGTTTTTCTGACAGGGTGAAGGTCTGATTGCCCGTTGCTGGGAGGGTAAAATCTGCAATAGTATTTTCTGACATGTGTGAACCTGCAAAATTAGGGTGACATTCTTGTCAAAAAACGCGCCAAAGGCAAGCTTCATCGTACCCTCGTCAAACTGCCGCGGTTGTGCTACGGTTGCTGCCCTTTTAACGTGGTTGCGAGTATGGGCCGGTTGAGCTTGATGACAGATGCAGATTACATGCGAGACGCGCTGGAACTGGCGCGCCAGGCCGAGGCGGCCGGCGAAGTGCCGGTGGGGGCGGTGGTGGTGAGGGACGGGGTGATCATCGGGCGCGGGTACAACGCGCCGATCTCGCGCCACGATCCTTCCGCCCATGCCGAGATGATGGCATTGCGCGAAGCCGCTCAGCATACCGGGAATTACCGGCTGGTCGGCTGCGAGTTGTTTGTCACGCTGGAACCCTGCCTGATGTGCGCGGGTGCGATCATGCACGCGCGCATCGAGCGGCTGGTGTACGGCGCAAGCGACCCCAAGACCGGCGCGTGCGGCAGTGTGGTGGATGCGTTTGCCGAACCGCGTTTGAATCATCATGCCGGAGTCGTGCCGGGCGTGCTGGCGGAGGAGTGCGGTTCGATGCTCAGCCATTTTTTTGCCCGGCGTCGCGCGCAACAGAAGGTTACGTGAAAATTATTGTTCAAATTTCCACCCAGCAGCTTGAATTGCTGGATGACGCGGGCAAGCCGTTGCGCCGCTATGCGATATCCAGTTCCGGAAAAGGCGTGGGCGAGATGCGCGGCAGCTTTCGCACACCGCGCGGCAAGCACATTATCCGGGCCAAGATCGGTGCCGGGCTGCCGGTCAATACCGTGTTCGCGGGCCGCCGCCCCACCGGGGAGGTGTATACGCCCGAGCTTGGCGCACAGTTTCCGGAGCGCGACTGGATGCTGACGCGTATCCTGTGGCTGTCGGGTTGCGAAGCGGGCTTCAACCGCCTGGGTGAATGCGATACCATGCGCCGCTATATTTACATCCACGGCACACCGGATTCGGTGCAGCTGGGGAGACCCGATTCACACGGCTGCATCCGAATGCGCAACGCAGATCTGGTTGAACTGTTTGAACTGGCACCGGCAGGAACCGCAGTTGAAATCATCGGGTAATTTTTCGGGGGAGAACATGAATGAGTAATCCTTTTACCGTCAGTCTGGTGTGCTGGCATGACGGCGAGCCGTTGCTGAAATCAGTACGCGAGGCAGTATTTATCCGTGAACAGGGCGTTCCCGCAGAGCTGGAATGGGATGGGCTGGATGAAAGCGCCCGTCATGCGTTGGCGCTGAGCCATCAGGGGGACGCGATCGGTTGCGGGCGGATTTTTGCCGATGGGCACATCGGGCGTATTGCGGTGCTGCCGCAGTGGCGAAAACAGAAAGTCGGCACGGCAATCATGGAAGCGCTGCTCGATTACGCCAATTCGCACGACTACAAGCAGGTGGATGTGGATGCGCAGACTCACGCCGTGCCGTTCTATCGCAGCTTCGGATTCACGGAACGGGGCAAGGGGTTCATGGATGCCGGATTGCCGCACATCAAGATGAACCTGAAACTTTAGCAAGTCGACAAGCTTCATTATTGCCTGGTTGGTTCGTGGTATATGGCCAGATGCCGGTACTCGTCGACTCAACTCATCCCTTGAATTTGGCAAATGCTGCCGCCATTGCGCCATCCGGCGCCGGCTGACGGACTTCCTGTTTTTTATGCTGCGTCATTCGTTTCGCGTCACTCGCACGATCGCGCGGCGCTCCAGATCTGCTGCTCTCTGCGGCGCTGTCGGTTAGCCGCATGGTCAGCGCGATGCGTTTGCGCTTCTCGTCCACCTCCAATACCTTGACCTTCACCACCTGGCCGGCCTTGACGACCGTGTGCGGATCCTTGACGAAGGTGCTGGAGAGCGCCGAGATATGCACCAGCCCGTCCTGGTGCACGCCGATGTCCACAAAGGCGCCAAACGCCGCGACATTGGTGACCACGCCCTCGAGGATCATGTCGGGCTTGAGGTCTTTCAGCTGCTCCACGCCTTCCCTGAAGGTGGCGGTGCTGAACTCGGGACGCGGGTCGCGCCCCGGCTTCTCCAGTTCGCTGAGGATGTCACTGATGGTCGGCACGCCGAACTGTTCGTCGGCATACTTGCCCGGGTTGAGCGATTTGAGCAACTTGCTGTCGCCGATCACTTCCGTGATGTTCTTGTTGATGTCGGCGAGGATTTTCCTCACCAGCGGGTAGGACTCCGGATGCACCGCCGAGGCGTCGAGCGGATTGTCGCCGCCCATGACGCGCAGGAAGCCGGCCGCCTGCTCGAAGGTCTTGTCCCCCAGGCGCGGCACTTCCTTCAAGGAAGCGCGCGTAGCAAACATGCCGTGCGTGTCGCGGTAGGAGACGATGCTTTGCGCCACGCTGGCGGAGAGGCCCGACACCCGCGCCAGCAACGGCGCCGAGGCGGTGTTTACATCCACGCCCACCGCGTTCACGCAGTCCTCGACCACGGCATCCAGCGAGCGTGCCAGCTGGAACTGTCCGACATCGTGCTGGTACTGCCCGACCCCGATGGATTTCGGATCAATCTTGACCAGTTCGGCCAGCGGGTCCTGCAGGCGGCGCGCGATGGATACCGCGCCGCGCAGCGACACGTCCATGTCGGGCAGCTCGCGCGAGGCGAACTCGGAGGCGGAATACACCGATGCGCCCGCTTCGGACACCACGATCTTGGTGAGCTTGAGTTCCGGCCGCAACGCGATCAGCTCTTGCGCCAGCTTGTCGGTCTCGCGCGAGCCTGTGCCATTGCCGATGGAGATCAGCGCCACCCGGTGCATTTCGGCCAGCTTGGCAAGGAGGTGCAGCGAACCGTTCCAGTCGTTCTTCGGCTGGTGCGGATAGATGACGGCGGTGTCCACCACCTTGCCGGTGGCATCCACCACGGCGACCTTCACCCCGGTGCGCATGCCGGGATCGAGGCCCATCGTGGCGCGCGGCCCGGCCGGTGCGGCGAGCAGCAGGTCTTTCAGGTTGCGCGCGAACACCCTGATCGCCTCGGTCTCGGCACGCTCGCGCAGCGCGCCCATCAGCTCGTTTTCCAGGTGCAGGAAACTCTTCACGCGCCAGGTCCAGCGTGCGGTATCCGCCAGCCACTTGTCGGCGGGCCGGTCGCGGTTGACGATGCCGAAGCGCTGCGCGATACGCGCCTCGCAGTAATTGTGCGGCGCGTCCCATTTCGGTTTTTCCGCCTCGCTGTCGAGCCGCAGGGTTATGTTCAGCATCTCCTCGCGGCGGCCGCGGAACAGTGCCAGCGCGCGGTGCGAGGGGATCGCGCCGAGCGGTTCGTCATAGGCGAAATAATCGGTGTATTTCGCCGCAGCTTCTTCCTTCCCCCCGATCACTTTGGACTCGACAATGCCATGGGCCTGCAGATATTCGCGCAGGTCCTGCAACAGTTGCGCATCCTCGGCAAAGCGATCCATCAGGATATAGCGCGCTCCATCGAGCGCCGCCTTGGTATCCGGCACGCCGGGATTGTCACCCTGTTCCGAGGTAAAGGCCGGCTTGAGATATTTGCCGGCTTCCTCCTCGGGGTTGAGCAACGGGTCGGCCAGCAGCGCATCGGCCAGCGGCAACAGCCCCGCTTCCAGCGCGATCTGCGACTTGGTGCGGCGTTTCGGTTTGTAGGGCAGGTACAGGTCTTCCAGCCGGGTCTTGTCCTCGGCCAGACTGATGGCGGCCAGCAGCGCCGGCGTCATCTTGCCCTGCTCGTTGATCGAGGTGATGACCGCGGTGCGCCGTTCCTCCAGTTCACGCAGGTAGCTCAGGCGATCTTCAAGCAAACGCAACTGCACATCGTCCAGTCCTCCCGTCGCTTCCTTGCGGTAGCGGGATATGAACGGGACAGTCGCTCCCCCGTCGAGCAGGGCGATGGCGGCGGCAACTTGGGCTGGTTTGGCGGAAATTTCGGTGCAGAGACGTATTTCGATGGATGGCAACATGGGAGTCAAATTGATTGGAAATAGTTGAGCCGTTGGCAATTAAGGATTGCAAATTTTGCCTTTTGTACGTGGCGCCTTCACGGCAGGAAATTTGGCAACTCAAGGTGCGGCAGGGGTGGCAGTCCCCGTTCATGAGGGCAAGATTGTGAATATCAGATCCGAATCAATAGCGAAGGCGGCAATCAAACTTCGCGCAGCGGATAGGGCAGCGGAATGAATTTCAATGGCTCGCCCTGCAATGATAGCCAGTGTATGGTTTGCGTTTCACGGCTGGAAATTTGCACTGTTGCCAATACGTCATACCCCCCGTTTGGCGCACGGGTCGCGTTGACGATCATGCCGCTGGCCTGGCCTTCCATGTCGGCGCAGAACAGTTCATCGCCTGGCTGGGGAGTGTTGCTGCCATCGATATGCGCAAGATACATGCGGCGTTTCAGTTTGCCGAGATACTGCATGCGCGCAACAATTTCCTGCCCCGGATAGCAGCCTTTGTTGAAATTCACGCCGCCGAGAATTTCGAGGTTGACCATCTGGGCGACGAACTGTTCCTGGGTTTGCGGCAGGATCACCGGTATGCCGGAACGAATATTGAGCCAGTCCCAGCATGCACTGCCGACCGGTTGTGCGCGTTGGCCGAGCGCCGTCCATAGCGCGGCAGCGTGGGTCATGGTCGTGTTGACCTGAAAGCGCGTTTCGCCGATTCTGATCACATTGCCCGGTGTGGTTCCTTTGGCGCCGAGCGGCAGCGTTGGCAGTTCGCCGAATTGGGTATGCAAAATCTCCTGCGCATTCACGCCGGACAGTCCCAGCGAAATGGTTTCATCGCCGGCATCGGTGATTTTGACTTTCGCGCGCAGCACGTACATGCCGAGCTTCTTGCGTATCGGTTCGCACAGCGCGCGCGGCAACTGCAGCAGATAGTCGCCGCCGTCGTGCCAGATCAGCATGGTCGCCAGAATCCGTCCCTTGGCGTTGTTGAAGCTGCTCAGCTGAGCGCGTGAGGTGCTGACTTCGCGGATATCGTTGCTCAACAGATTTTGCAGGAAGGACAGGGCGTCATCGCCGGACACACGCAACGTCCCAAACTGGCTCAAAACGCAGCTTATCGTGCCCTGTTCGGTTGCTTTCAATTCGGTGGCGCTGTCGCCAAAGTCTTGTACGATGCCGGCGGTTATGGTTGCGCCGCGTCGGGTGAGGAAATCTTGCCAGTCCGGATTCATGGTGATTTTGCTTTGTGGTGTGGTGTTAAAAAATTTTCGCTTACAGTGTTGTTCAATGTCCGCGGTATGTCAACCATGGCCATGACGCGGTGACACTATTCCGCTAAACTTGGTGTCATGAGAATCCTGCCGGTATTCATGATGGTTGTACTGCTTTCTGCCTGCAATGGCGGTCTGTGGAACGATCCCTATCCGGCATCGGAGCAGGGCAAGTCGATTTTCTATTCCGCGTTCACTGAACGTCCCAAGCATCTCGATCCGGCCCAGGCGTACAGCGCAAACGAGTATGTGTTTCTGGCGCAGATTTATGCCCCGCCGCTGCAGTACCATTACCTGAAACGCCCTTACCAGTTGGTGCCGCTGGCAGCCAGCGCGATGCCGACGGTGCGCTATCTGGACCGACAGCACCGGCCGCTGCCGGACAATGCGCCCGCCAACAAGATCGCTTTCAGCGTTTACGAGATACATATCAAGCCCGGTATGCACTATCAGCCGCACCCGGCGTTCGCGCGCGATGCCAAGGGCATGCCGGAGTATGACCATCTCACGCCGGACGATTTGCGTGGCATCCATGCCTTGAGTGACTTTCCGCACACGGGGACACGCATCGTCACGGCGGCGGATTATGCCTACCAGATCAAGCGGCTTGCCGATCCGCAATTGCAAGTGCCGATTTTCGGGGTGATGAGCGAGCATATCGTCGGTCTGAAAGCATATGCCGCGACACTTCAGCAGGCGGTGAAGCAGGACCCCGACGCATTTCTCGACCTGAACAAGTATCCGCTGAAAGGCGTGCAGGTGGTTGACGACCACACCTACCGTATCGAGATATACGGGAAATACCCCCAATTCGACTACTGGCTGGCGATGCCTTTTTTCGCGCCTATGCCGCCCGAGGCAGAGCGGTTTTATGCGCAAAAGGGCATGCGCGAACGCAACCTGACCCTGGACTGGTGGCCGGTGGGCAGCGGGCCGTATTACCTGTCGGAGAACAATCCCAACCAGCGCATGGTGATGACACGCAATCCGTACTATGACAGCGAGACCTATCCGACCGAAGGTGAGCCGGGTGATGCGGCAGCCGGGTTGCTCAGGGATGCAGGCAAGCGTTTGCCGTTTATCGATGAGATCGTGTTCACACTGGAAAAGGAAACCATACCTTACTGGAACAAGTTTCTGCAGGGATATTACGATGCCTCCGGCATCAGTTCGGACAGTTTCGACCAGGCAGTACAGGTGAATGTCGGCGGAGCAGCAACGGTGACCGACGCGATGAAGGCGCAGGGTATCAAGCTGACTACTGCAGTGGCAACATCGACCATGTATACCGGATTCAACTGGCTCGATCCGGTGGTCGGCGGCAATAGCGAACGGGCGCGCAAACTGCGGCAGGCGATATCGATTGCGGTGGATTACGATGAATTCATATCAATTTTTGCCAACGGCCGCGGTATTCCGGCTCAATCGCCGATCCCGCCGGGTATCTTCGGTTACCGCGCGGGAGAGGCGGGCATCGACCACTATGTATATGACTGGGTAGATGGCGCGCCGAAACGAAAGTCGATCGAGACGGCCAGGCAGTTGCTGGCCGAAGCGGGGTACCCTGACGGCGTGGATGCGAAAACCGGGCAGCCGCTGGTGATCTATCTGGATACCACGGCGGGCGGTGCGGGGGATAATGCACGGATCGACTGGATGCGCAAACAGTTTGCCAAGATCAATGTGCAGTTGGTAGCACGCAGCACCGACTACAACCGCTTCCAGGACAAGATACGCAAGGGCGATACACAGATGTTCTATTGGGGCTGGAATGCCGATTACCCCGACCCGGAAAATTTTCTGTTCCTGCTGACCAGTGCACAGGCCAAGGTGGGCAAGGGGGGCGAGAACGCCGCGAATTACAGCAACCCGGAATACGACAGGCTGTTCGAACAGATGAAAAACATGGAAGACAGTCCGGCCCGCCAGGCAATCATCGATCGCATGCTGGAAATCCTGCAACATGACTCGCCGTGGTTGTGGGGATACCATCCAAAAGATTATGTGTTGCAGCAAAGCTGGTTGAGCAATGTCAAAGCAAACGTAATGGCCAACAACAAGATTAAATATTGGAGAGTGGACACCAAGCTGCGCGATGAGCTGCGCCGCAAATGGAATCAGCCGGTGCTGTGGCCGCTGTGGCTGGTTGCCGGCGCGGCGCTGTTGTTTGCTGTCTGGCTGTGGGGGATGCTGCGTCAACGCGAGGAGGCAAAATGAGCTTTGCCACCAAGGCAAGTATTGGCATCCGGCAAAAACCGTCCGGGATTGTACCGTTATCTCTGGCGGCATTGAACGGCCGCAAGGGATGTCTTATTTGTTGCGGAAAAAGTAAACGATGGTCCAGGCACTCACGGTGAAGATCCATGCAATGACCTTGAAGACAGTCGCATTGAAGAACAGCAGGTTCATTTGCAACAGCACCGAGAAAGCGGTGATGTTGAAGGCGATTATGGAAAAAAGCACAAATAATGGATAGGGCAGGAATTTGTTCATGGGTGGGGAATCGACAGCTGTAATTGAAAGAGGCGAACGGGAATCCATTGCCGATGGGATACGCTCGCAAAATTCCGGAAACATCACGGTCTGGTACTTTCTGCGTGCACCAAAAAACTCGCCACCTTGCGGTGGCGATCAGTCGGCCAGTGAGCCGGATACGGTTATTTCTTTTCCTGTGAAGGCTCGGGCGTGTTCATCAGATTGCCGGCGGCCAATCCTACAACGACGATACTTAAGAATACGCAAATCATTCCAAGTGCATGACCGAACACAAATCCACCCAGCAACCACAAGACCACAGCGATGATTACCGATATAACAAGCAAGCGAACTTTGGAATCCATGAATAACCTTTCGAATAAAATGTCTGCCCAGGCCAGATTAATGCCCGCGCTTGCCCAATGATAGCTTAATGTCCAGAAAAAATGTGCCCGGGTAACAAAAAATATGCAAATAGCCGATTGATACAGTCAGGAAATATAATCTGCCGGGGGCCCGGTTTGTAATGACCGTTTCAGGCTTGCCTAGGGAATGCATGCGGAATTTTGCCATGTCGGGATGGGCTGGGAAGCGCCGCAGCCAGGCGGTATTGCCCCGGAGCGAGCTCCTGCGCGAGCCTGGTGCAGTTGTCCGGCATGAGAATCAATGATGAAGCGCCAACCTATCACTTATCCATACCTCTTTAAATGATCGCCTACCTGATCCGCCGCATTCTGTATGCCCTGCCAATTCTTGTCGGGGTTAATCTGCTGACCTTCGCGCTATTTTTTGTGGTCAACACGCCTGATGACATGGCGCGTATGCAGCTTGGGGTCAAGCGCGTCACGCCGGATGCGATCGAGCAATGGAAACACCAGCATGGTTATGACAAGCCGTTGTTTCTGAACCGGGCAGTCGCCGGTATCGAGCAAATAACCGACACGATTTTCTGGCAAAAGTCCGCCAGCATGTTCGTGCTCGATTTCGGTTACTCGGATGATGGTCGAGACATCAGTCACGAGATTGCTACGCGCATGTGGCCGAGCCTTGCGATTGCGCTGCCGACCTTCCTGGTCGGCCTGGTGGTGTACATCACCTTTGCGCTGTTGATGACACTGTTTCGTGCCACCGCGCTGGATATGGCCGGCGTGGCGTTGTGCGTGCTGCTGATGTCGATTTCCGGTTTGTTCTACATCATCGGCGGGCAGTTCGTGGTGAGCAAACTTTGGCATCTGGTGCCGATCTCCGGCTATGCGGGTGGGCTGGACAGCTTCAAGTTTGTGGTGCTGCCGATCGCGATCGGCATTGCAGGCAGTGTCGGCGCCAGCAGCCGCTGGTATCGCACCATTTTCCTGGAGGAAATCGGCAAAGACTATGTGCGCACCGCGCGTGCCAAGGGTCTGTCTGAGCTGCGGGTGCTGTTCACGCACGTTCTCAAAAACGCGATGATCCCGATACTGACCGGCGTGGTGGTGGTCATCCCGCTGCTGTTCATGGGCAGCCTGCTCACCGAGTCGTTCTTCGGCATACCCGGGCTGGGCAGCTATACCATTGATGCGATCAATGCACAGGATTTCGGTGTGGTGCGAGCGATGGTTTTTCTCGGTTCGCTGCTATACATCGTGGGGCTGATTCTTACCGATATTTCCTACACCATGGTGGATCCCCGGGTGCGGCTGTCATGAGTTTCATGCCGGTTATTCTGTTGAGTGATGCGTTGGTGTTTTTGCTGCTGGCGGCGGGCATCGCCTGCGTCTGGTATGTGCGTCAGCGGGAGCATCTGTTGTTGCCATGGCGGCGCGTTGCACGTAATCCCACCGCGATGGTTTCGCTGCTGGTGCTGTCGCTGTTTGTACTGGTCGGGCTTCTGGATACCCTGCACTACCGGGCTGCAATTCCGGGTAAGGATAATGGAGCAACGGTCTACTCGCCTGAAGTGTTGAGCCTGTTCGACAAGCTGGTTACGCCGCTGCGCACGCATACCGAGAAAACCTATTCCGCGCCGCTGGCTGTCACGCTGTATGCCAAGGAAAGCGTCATGGATGCAAGCGGCCGCGTGCTGCGCGAATATCCGCGCTTGCGTTACGGCGGCGCCAGCCTGACGGATGTCCGTCAGCGTGCTAGTGATGTAGTCAAGCGTGGATTGACGGGGGCATTGTCTGGATTGGCGTTGGGGTTGCTGATTGCAATGGGCAGCAGACGCTGGCTTGCGCGGCGCGGCTGGCCGTGGCGCTCACTGCTGGTCACCACGCTCATCCTTTCGGTGCTGATCGGCGCGACCATGAATCTTGCTACTGCATATCACGTGCTCGGTACCGACAAGGTTGGTCAGGATGTGCTGTACCTGTCGCTGAAAAGCATCCGCACCGGATTGATCATCGGCACCGTCACCACGCTGGTTACCCTGCCGCTGGCCTTGTTTCTGGGTATTGCTGCCGGATATCTGCGCGGCTGGGTGGACGATGTGATTCAGTATGTTTATACGGTGCTGAGTTCCATACCCAGCGTGCTGCTGATTGCTGCTGCGGTTCTGATGATGCAGGTGACGATCGATATGCATCCGCAATGGTTTGCCACATCAGCGTCGCGCGCGGATCTGCGGCTGGTGTTTCTGTGCCTGATCCTCGGCGTGACCAGCTGGACCAGTCTGTGCCGCCTGTTGCGCGGCGAGACCCTCAAGTTGCGCGAAATGGAATACATCCAGGCGGCGCAGGCTTTCGGTGTGTCGCCGTTCCGTATTTTGACGCGGCATATCATGCCGAACGTGATGCACATCGTGCTGATTTCGCTGGTGATGGATTTCAGCGGGCTGGTGCTGGCCGAGGCGGTATTGTCCTACATCGGTGTGGGTGTTGATCCTTCGATGATCAGCTTCGGCACGATGATCAACGCGGCGCGGCAGGAGATGGGGCGCGATCCGATGGTGTGGTGGTCGCTGGCCTCTGCCTTTGGCTTCATGCTGGTACTGGTGCTGTCCGCCAATCTATTTGCCGACGCGGTGCGCGATGCATTCGATCCGCGCCTGAACCGTAGCGGGGAGGCGGCATGAGCACGGTGCGCGCAGCGTCGGTAACAAAGTCAGGCAATCCACTAAGCGATAAATCGCTTGTGGAGTTGACACTGCGGGTAATGCCGCCGGCCACTGAAACCGCCACACCTGGAGTTGTATATATATTTAATGAGGTGGCGGTGTGACGGGCGATATTCTTCGTGTTTCAGGCATGGTCACGCGGCTGCGAAATGGCGCGCGAATCGTCGACGATATTTCATTCAGTATCAGGTCGGGCGAAACGTTTGTGCTGGTCGGGGAATCGGGCTGCGGGAAATCCATGACCGCGCTGTCGCTGTTGCGGTTGTTGCCGGACGGGGTGGTCAATGAGGGCAGTGCGGCGCAGCTGGACGGCATTGAATTGTTTGACTTGCGCGAGCGCGAAATGCGCGACCTGCGCGGCGGCAAGATGGCAATGATTTTCCAGGAGCCGGGACTGAGCCTGAATCCGGTGATGACGGTTGGCCAGCAGATCGGCGAAATATTGGAGTTGCATAAAGGTATGCGCGGCAATGCGGCACGGATCCGTTGCGTGGAATTGCTGGATCAGGTCGGAATCCCCGATGCTGCGCGGCGCGCGGCAGAATACCCGTTCCAGCTTTCCGGCGGCATGAAACAGCGCGTGATGATTGCAATGGCGCTGGCAGGGCAGCCAAAATTGCTGATTGCCGATGAACCGACCACCGCGCTGGATGTCACGATACAGGCGCAGGTCTTGCAGTTGTTGCGCGACACACAGGCTGCCAGCGGCATGGCATTGTTGCTCATCACCCATGATCTCGGTGTCGTGGCGGAAATGGCACATCATGTTGGCGTCATGTATGCGGGTCAAATTGTCGAGCAGGCAAGCCGCACCCGCTTGTTCGACCAGCCGCTGCATCCGTACACACAGAAACTGTTCGCCGCACTTCCCGATACGGCACACCGCAACCAGTCATTGGCAGCCATACCCGGCAGCGTACCGCCGCTGGGCAGCGTCACGCAGGGCTGCCGCTTTGCCGCACGCTGCGACAAGGCTTGGTCTGTGTGCCACGAAATAACGCCGGACTGGACCGTGCTCGAAGACGGGCGCGGGGTAAGGTGTCATCTTTATCAGGCACAAGGGGCAAGAAACAAGGTGCAAGAGGATGAGGTTCGGCTTTCCGTGCCTCATGATGATGCCAAACCTGACGGGTACCCTGAACCGGGCTCCTCGCTCCTGCATGTCTCCGACCTTAAGGTGCATTTCCCGATACGCAAAGGCATTTTGCAGCGTGTGGTCGGACAGGTGAAAGCGGTGGACGGGGTGTCCCTGGATATCCCGCAGGGACGTACCCTGGCACTGGTGGGCGAATCCGGCTGCGGCAAGACAACACTGGCCAAGGCGCTGCTGCAGCTGATCCCTGCTATTTCCGGCAGCGTGCAGTTTGCCGGGCGTGAATCGACTGGATCAGTTAGCCGCCAACAACGTGCCTCGATGCAGATGGTATTCCAGGATCCCTATGCTTCGCTGAACCCGAAAATGCGCGTTGCCGAAATCCTCGAGGAAGGCATGACCGCGCTCAACATCGAAAGCAACAGTGCAGCACGCCAGGCACACATCGATACTTTGCTCGGCCAGGTCGGTCTTGCGCGCGATTCCAAGTGGCGTTATCCGCATGAATTTTCAGGCGGCCAGCGGCAGCGGATCGCCATCGCGCGCGCGCTTGCCGTTTCGCCGCAGTTGTTGATCTGCGATGAACCAACCAGCGCGCTGGATGTGTCGGTGCAGGCGCAAATTCTGAACTTGCTGAAGTCGTTGCAACAAGAATTTGAACTTAGTTATTTGTTCATTACTCACAATCTTGCCGTGGTTGAGTATCTCGCCAATGAGGTGTGCGTGATGTATCTCGGGCGTATCGTGGAACGCGGCACCGCAGCGGAAGTTTTGCGTTCACCCAAACATCCCTATACCCGGGCGCTGCTGTCTGCCGTCCCGCGCATAGACGGTGCAAAAAGAGAACGAATCAGGCTGGAAGGGGACTTGCCGTCACCGGCCAACCCGCCGCAGGGATGCCATTTTGCACCGCGTTGCGCGCATGCCTCGGAGCAATGCCGCAGGAGTTATCCGCCGCTGACAAGTCACTCGCCGACACACAGCGTACATTGCTATTTGTATGGCGATAACCCGGGTTGACGGGAGGGTTGTTTGGGTTTACAAAGACTAAACGTTCTCCGGTAATGAGTGGGGATTTAAGCGGTTTGATCACGAGTTTCTAATAATTAAGGAGTGAATCATGAGCACAAAATTGGCAGCAGAAAGCGAAGTCGGCAAAGAAAAACTTATCCAGGATTTTCGCGCGGTAGTGGCTGATGCAGAGGAGTTATTGCGCACAACAGCCGGTCAAGCGGGAGAAAAAGTGGCGGTGGCACGCGAGCGTATCCAGGAGCATCTGGTTACGGCGAAGGCGCGTCTCAATGAGGCGGAGCTTGCAATGATTGAGAAAAGCAAGCATGCCGCCAAGGTAACTGACGAGTACGTGCACGATAATCCATGGACGGCCATCGGTGTGGGAGCCAGCGTCGGCGTTATTATCGGTATGTTAATTGGACGCGGCCGTTAGGTCATGACTGGGCAGAGTTCCGGTTTGTTGGAGTCCGTCAAGCGACTGGCTTCGACGCTGATTTCCATCGTATCGACGAGACTGGAACTGCTCGCGAATGAGTTGCAGGAAGAGCGCTTGCGCCTGACGCAAATGTTCTTTCTCACTTTGCTGGCACTGTTTTGTTTTGGCATGGCTTTGCTGTTGTTCACGGTATTTGTCACGGTGCTGTTCTGGGACGATCATCGCCTCGCGGTACTGGGCGGGCTGTGTGTCCTTTTCTTTTTGTCGGGCACGCTAATGGCTGTGCTATTGCGTAGCAAGGCGCAGTCCAAGCCAAAGTTGTTTTCTGCCACCCTGGCGGAGTTGGCCGAAGACAGGACACATTTGGGCGCTGGCCATGAATGAAAGGCTGATTGAGCTTGGGCAGCGCAGGAGCGAGTTGTTGGCAAGAATTGCCAGGCAGCGTGAGCAGTTGGCTGATGTTGCAGCGGAGTGGGACGCACGGTTGGCCATGGCGGACCATGGCGTGGCGGCAGTGTTATTTTTACGGCGCCACCCTTTGCTGGTTGCCGGCGTTACGGCTGTTATTCTGATGCGCCGTAGCAGCCTGGCGGCTCTGATGTGGGGAGTGTGGCGGGTGTGGAAAGGATACCGCTATTTTATTTCCATGCCGGATAAATTGCCGTCGCGAACCAAACTAGATACCTTGTGAAGCATCACTTGAAGACCCATTCCCGCTTTGTGCGACTTCGGGTGCGCGATTCCTGGATCTTCTATATGTTCTTCTGTGTCGGCTGTAATGCGGGCTTAAACCGTCCTGCGAGACAACCAAAGTTTGGCCTATCCTGATGATTCTCAATGAGCTGCGGTTCCATCGTTTCAACTTGGCGATGGTGACATGATAACGGCGCGCCAGGCCACCCAGTGTGTCCCCCGGGCGTACTTTAACTCTTGTGGGGTTGTAGGTAGGCACAAGATGCATGTTAAAGGCTTCGAACTCGGTTGAGGATTCTTCACCGTTCAGCGGAACCAAAAGGGTTTGTCCGGTACTGATGTTGCCGTGCCGGGAAAGGCCATTTACGGACTTCAGGCTGGCCAACGACAGGCCGAAGCGCGGTGCAAGTTTGTCAAGACGCTCGCCCTTTTTTGGTTTATATGATTGCCAGCTAACCAGTGGCTTGTCATAGTTTTCCAGGTTGGTTCTGAAGGTTGCAATTTTGTCGATTGGCAACAAAATATAATCGTTGTTGTCCTGCAGTATGACCGGACGGTTGTGTGCGGGATTGAGCGCGGCAAATTCGTCATCGGTGATGCCGGCAAGCTGGGCAGCAAGTTTTACGTCGATGTGTTCGGATGTGGTAATAGCGGCAAAATAGGGCCGGTTGGGAATATCCTGCAACGCGAGCCCAAATTTTGCGGGATCGGCAATGATGTGCTTTATGGCCATCAATTTTGGCACGTAATTGCGCGTTTCCCTGAGCAGCCTCAGGTGGGCATAATCGGTAGGCAAGCCGCGTCTGCGGTTGTGTGCCTGGGCTCTTAGAACCGCGCCTTCGCCGCAATTGTAGGCAGCCAGGGCCAATTGCCAATCACCGAACATGCTGTGGAGATTTTGCAGGTAATCGAGTGCACCATTGGTCGCGCTGATCACATCCCGGCGACCGTCATACCACCAGTTCTGTTGCATCCCGAATTTTTTGCCGGTGGAAGGTATGAATTGCCATATGCCGGAAGCGCGACTGGTTGAATAAGCCCCCGGATTGAATGCGCTTTCGACCATGGGCAATAGCGCGATCTCGCTGGGCATGCCTCGCCGTTCCACTTCCTCGGTGATGTAATACAGGTAGAGGCGGGCACGATCGACCATACGCGCAAAATATTCAGGATGGTCGACGTACCATTTCTCATGCCTTGCGATCAGCCTGGAATTGATGTCACGATCACGCATGGCAAAACCGCCGCGTATTCGCACCCATAAATCCTGTGCTCTGGGTGGAGCTTTTGGGATGAGCTCAATTTTGATATCACGCCCCGATGGGAGCCACTGCGGGGCAGTTTCTTCGCTTGCCGGACTATCAAGGGTTACAGGCGTGACTGGACTGTTAAGCGCGATCTTTTCATCAGGCTGCCCGGCCAAAATATCTTCGGCTGCGTGAGCATACGCCGGCATGGCTGCCGCAGAGATGCAGAGAATTGCGGAAAAAATCAATCGAATCAATAACACGTGAACCCTTCCTGAAGTAAACCCCTACAGTGATGTTAGTCTAACATCTGTACATAGGTCAATAAAAAATAACGCTAAAATGACAAAAGGCGGTGAACTGGGGA
>Ga0307377_10001813_pt1 | contig 26186 bp, 18 predicted proteins | sample TR3MG_FD_202535 | JGI IMG/M metagenome (GOLD analysis project Ga0307377, IMG submission 202535) | Soil microbial communities from Risofladan, Vaasa, Finland - TR-3 | ecosystem: Environmental > Terrestrial > Soil > Coastal area > Acid sulfate soil | place: Finland: Risofladan, Vaasa | collected... | reverse complement strand
TGACGCCTTAAACTACAAACATCAGCCCTGGATAAAAAAATCCGTGTTACCCGAAAAGCAAATCCCAAAAACTGAACCTCCTGAAAATAAGGATGATTAAAGGCATTGGGGCGCAAGTTGGGTTAATATGGCAAGCATAATCCCAGGCTACGAATACGACATCTTTATCAGCTACCGTCAGAAAGACAACAAAGGAGACAGGTGGGTGAGTGAGTTTGTTGATGCTTTAAAGGACGAACTTGAATCTACATTCAAAGAAGAAATAAGCGTTTATTTTGACATCAACCCCCATGATGGACTATTAGAGACACACGATGTGGATGCCTCCCTAAAAGAGAAACTCAAATGCTTGGTGTTTATCCCAATAATATCTCGTACCTACTGCGATCCTAAATCTTTTGCCTGGGAACATGAGTTTAAAGCATTTATAGAGCAGGCTTCTCAGAATCAGTTTGGTTTGAAAGTAAAACTGCCCGGGGGTAATATTGCCACCCGGATTCTCCCAGTACAAATACACGAACTTGAGGCAGAAGACAAAAAACTGGTAGAAAAAGAACTGGGAGGATTCCTGAGAGGAGTTGAATTCATTTATAAAGAACCGGGAGTAAACCGGCCGTTAAGGGCAAATGAAGACCATCCTGATAATAATCTTAATAAAACATTTTACAGGAACCAGATCAATAAGGTAGCAAATGCTGCTAAGGAGATAATCTCATCGCTCAGTAAATTAGAGCTAACAGAAGAAAAGGAGTCACTTGAATTTCAAAGGGGAAGGCCTGGGAGTGCAAAGAATTCCAGAGCGACAATCATTTTGATGACTGTTTCTATCCTTTTACTTTTGATAATAGGTTTTATAACAATTCCTAAATTATTTAAATCACCCGGGAAACTCGATAAAACTATTGCTGTACTCCCATTTCGTAATCTGAGCAATGATACTACGAAATTTGTTGATGGGTTTATGGAAGAGCTACTCAATAATCTTCAGAAGGTAAAGAGCTTTACTGTTCGTTCCAGGACATCCTCCGAACAATACAGGGACACTAAAAAGTCCATTAGTGCCATCGGAGATGAGTTGAACGCATATTACCTTATCCAGGGGAGTGTCGGACGTGAGGGGAATAGACGAAAAATATGGGTTCAGCTTATTGAATCGAAAGCTGATAGGCAAATATGGTCGGGTGAGTATCTTAAAGAGATGACGATTGAGCAGATCTTTTCACTTCAGAGTGAAATAGCAAAAGAAATCGCTACAGAATTGAATACTGTTCTATCATCAGAAGAAGTCAGGGAAATTGAAAAAAGGCCTACTGAAAACCTTGAAGCATATAATTACTATCTGCAGGGTAATTATTATTACTGGAAAAGTTATGCTTCACAGGATTATGAGTCTGCTATCAAATTATATGAAAAGGCGGTGGAACTTGATCCGAATTTTGCTATGGCTTATGCAAGAATCGGAATTAGCCTGCTTGCGAAGTACTAGTTTTATGTGGATCGCAATGAAAACATCCTCGCTAAAAGCAAATATGTAATTGACAAGGCATTCGAGATTGATCCGGATCTGCCCGAGGCTCATGTTGCCCTTGGATATTACTATTACTGGGGATATTTAAAATACCCGCAAGCACTTGAGGAACTGGAAAAAGCGCTAAAGAAACAGCCAGGAAACTCCGAAGCATTCTACCTAGCAGGTTCAGTTTATCGTCGCGCAGGAAACTTAGGAAAATCTAAGAAATATTATTTAAAAGCACTTGAACTCGATCCCAGATCATCTCGTATAGCATTCAATACCGGACAAACATTTGATTTGCTTCGAGAATATTCGACAGCCCAAAACTACTATAATACTGCTATTATGCTCCAGCCAGATTGGGTATACCCTTATCATGAATTATCGCGTTTACATCTTAGATGGTCAGGAGACACGAAAAAAGCTAGAGAAACTATTGTGAATGAAATTCATTTTAATCAGGCTAATGCATTTGATTCACTGATTATTGAAACAATTATATTGATCAACTTGTACGAGGGAAGATATGATGAGGTATTTAAGGTACTGTCAGCTTACAAATTCAAAGTTTTTCAAAATCAGTTCTATTATAGACCTAAATATCTCTACTATGCTGCTAATTATAGCTTATTGAACAAACCTGACCTTGAGCATCTTTATTACGATTCAGCTCGTATATTCCTTGAGGACAAGATAAAAAAATTGCCTGAAGATCCACGATTATATAGTTCGTTAGGAATAGCTTATGCAGGTTTGGGTATTGAAATGAAAGCACTTAATGCAAGCCAGAAAGCTGTAAAAATATTACCGGTGGAAAAGGAAGCCTGGAAGGGAGTATTTCTTGTTGAAGATTTGGCTCATACTTATGTATTGCTTGGAAAATATCCTGAAGCTTTGAAGCAAATAGAATATCTTCTTTCTATCCCTGGAAATCTTTCAACAAAAATTCTTGAGATTGATCCAATATGGGCTCCATTAAAAAACCTGCCAGATTATAAAAAGGTTATAGAAAAATATACTGTGAACTGATAAATCTAGTCTTATCCTCCCTCACGAATACTACAACTTCATCAACTACCAGCAAAAGGGGGACAAGTGATTTAATTAAACCAGGTTAAAAGGTGTTCGGGTTGCTCTCTTTGCGTTGCACCAGTATCTATAGGCTTATGCGTGCAACACAAACCGCAACCCTCACTATTGATAAGTGCGAGCCTGCGGCATCCAATTTTATTCGCCAAACGTGGGTTTGCATAAGCAATATTTCATGACACAGCAAGGCCAAGCCCAATGGGTTATTGCATAAGCCTTGCTTTAGTCATTCAATAACCCCACTTCAAATGCCGAAAATTGTCTGCTACTCACGGGCGGCTCGCGCCAGACTGAATTTAATTGAAGGTATTTGGGAAGCCATTTGTATGACAAATGTTATAAGGTCTTTAGACTAATGAAATGAATTGAACAGGTAACAATTTAAGGTAGATTCTGATTAAACAATCTGAAGACAAATTTTAAACTGGTTATTTATTAAGATAAATTGTAATTTTGATTTTGTTTGATGTCTGAAAAACAATTGTTATTAAAAATAGGCTATTAATGCTATCCGGCTAGATATAGTGTATTTGAGTAACTTTTATACTTATAATAATTGAGTTATAGCCAATGCTAAGAAAACGACAACATAAACTTTGAGCAATGAAAGAAATAATAGAAAAATTATCATCTTACAATATTTTCAACTACCTCTTTCCCGGAGTAGTATTTGCAATTTTAGCAACAAAGTTTACAGACTTAAATCTGACATTTGACAATCTATTCCTTGGAGCATTTGCATATTATTTTATTGGACTTGTTATAAGCCGATTTGGTTCTGTCTTTATTGAACCCCTTTTAAAGTTAATACGAATAGTGAAGTTTGCAGACTACAAAGACTTTGTTACAGTCTCAAAAAGTGACAATAAACTTGAAATCCTTTCAGAAGCCAATAATATGTATAGAACTTTGGTTTCAATGTTCTCATTGCTGTTTTTGACTTTTGGATTTAAAAGTTTGGCTGACAAGTGGGAGTTCTTAAAAAACAATCAAGACATAATACTCTTGACATTTTTGTTTTTTCTCTTCCTGCTTTCATATAGGAAGCAAACAAATTACATTACAAAACGAATTAAAGCATTAAAATGATGGGACAAGAATGCACTGTTGTATTTTGGGACGTTCAACACGGACACGCTACATACATTAAAACACCAAACAACAGACATATAGTTGTTGACTTAGGAACTGGTGACTATTCAGGAAATAATCTTGAATTTAGTCCGCTTAGACAGTTGAGATATAAATATAATGTTACAGAAATGGACTATGTTGTTATTACACATCCTCACCTTGACCATATAGATGATATATTAAATTTTGATTTGGTAAGTCCAAAAGTATTAAATCGACCAAGACATATTACAAACGAAGTAGTGATGGAAGGTGTTCAGGAAAAGGACAGAAAGAAAATGGAAAAATATTGTGAAATCAATAACCGCTATAATACTGACATTGCAGAAGACAGCATTAATAATCCTTCCAAGCCTGAAAATTGGGGTGGGCTGAAAATACAACCATTTACTCCAAGAACCTGTGATCATAACAACATTAATAATCATAGTATTATTGTTATCATTGAGTATGCTACTAAAAAAATTGTAATACCTGGAGACAATCAAAAATGCTCTTATGACGAATTAATGTCAAGTCCAAGTTTTATGGCAGCTATTAAAGACGCAGACATACTTTTAGCCCCTCACCACGGACGAGAATCTGGATACAATGTTGACTTTATTAATCAAGTAAATCCAAAACTCACAGTGGTTTCTGACGGCAGATTTTGTGAAACCAGTGCTAATGGAAGATATTCTGCAAAAAGCAGTGGATGGACTGTTCATAAGAAAAGCGGAAATTCAGAAACTAGGAAATGTTTAACAACAAACACAGATGGAGAAGTGGTGGCGAAATTTGGATATGGTTCTGAGAACAAACCTTATTTAGCAGTGACAATTGAATAGAAGCGCTGGCTTTAACAACAGCTCATACGCAATGCGGGTTTCAGAGGTTTGCGAGTGTTTGTGGCTCGTAAAAAAAGTCGGTGTAAACTGATAGAAAATCGCTTCGTAATCCCGCACGACACCATACCATAAAACGTTGTGTTTAATTGTAATGAAAATGGACGAACTTAGAAAAGAATGTTGGAATAATGCTCTAAACGCTTTTGGGACTGCATATATATTCAGGAAGAAAGCTGAAAAGTATAAAAAGTTAACTTCGCGATTAAAGTTTTTTGGGATTGCAGTTCCATTAACAGTAGGAGCAACTGCTATAGGATACGGTTTCAATTCTGAAATTCTAAAAATGTCTGTCATTTTAGCTCTCCCTCTGACAATAATTCAACTGATTGTTTCATTAAACGCTATAATTAACCAGTGGGATAATGAGCTTTCCTACTCTTATGAAAGCGCATCGGAAAATTTAGTTATAGCTCTTGGGTATGAAACTATTGCGAAAAATCCACCTAAGAAAAGTGATTTGATAGTTGAAATGCAAGTTTTGAAAACAAAACAAGAATCAAGAGATATGCAGGATGATAAGCATAGTATTTCAGAAAGGGACGAAAGAATGGGAATGAGATATGCTTTACGAAATTATCAAAGACCCTGTGCTGGTTGCGGTATAGTTCCAGAATCAATGATAGCAACAGAATGCAATATATGTGGAAATTTCTAAACTAAAACTTTTCTATTATGACAAACAAAGTTAAAATTGTTTTAAAAGGATTTGTTGAACTAACCGATGTTGAGAAGAAAGAATTCCTCGATGAAATTAAAAAGTATTTGGACAAGAACACCATCGAAAAGGGCATTATGAATGAAAGTCTTGGTGATGATGTAAAACGAATTCTTGGCCCGACTTCGACAAATCATTGCCCTTGTTGCGGCAAATAATCAACAACTAAACACAATAAGTGGTATAGTTAATTGCCGTTACAGTGCGGATTTCAAGGTTTTAGCTCTTATCAAATTTCGTTGTATCTTGATAGGGTATCACTTCGAAATGCCCAACTCCTTATATGCGAATCGTTATAAATCATTCCTTAATATAGAATTTGCAATTCACCATCCCAATTCCCCTAATGTATCATACTTGATATAACCTCATTATTAATAGCAGGGTTACATAGACTATCCCATTTGATACTCTACTATAGCTTCATTGTTTTCCCCTACCCCTGAACTTTTGGTACCCCCTGATACAGTTAAAGCCTGTGGATCAGCTCATTATAGTTTCGTAATGTAAATTCCTATTCATAAATCATATTCGTGGACCCTTCTCCAATAGTAATGGCGTACTTTAGATTAAGGTTGATCATTAAGGTTGTATTATTAAGTTATTATTGTCAACTTTACTAACTGTAGAAATATACACTAATATAAAAGAAATTATAATGGGGATATTTGATAGTTTTAAGAAAGCAGCTCGAACTTTTGTGGAAGATATTAATACTCCAGAATCATTTAAGAAAGGACAAAAATTTGAAGATTTTACTAGAGAAGTAATATTTTCTGTTGATAGATATAAACTGATTAAAAAAACACATGATTATAAGCAAAATAGTATCGATTTTGTTCAGGATTCATTAGAACCAGATTTTAAATTTGAATGTAAAGACACAGGAAAACAATTCTATGTTGAATCTAAATTTAGAACCTGGTTTTATCAGGGGAAAATAGAGTTTTGTAAAAATGATCAATTTAAACGTCTACAAGAAATAAATAAAAAGGAACCTGTTTTTATACTTATTGGACTTGATGGAGAACCAAAAGATCCAGAATATGTTTTGTTAATTCCAATGAGTGATATTAAATCAAATTCATTATCTGAGGAATTTCTTGAGAATTATGATATTGCTCATAATGTATCAATTCCACAGAAGAAACTATGGTCATTAGTTGATCAGAGCAGTAAAAAAGATGCAAAAGAGATTAAAACAAAAATAGCTACATTTCAAAAGAAACCTGATACAGGATATTGCATTAGATGCAAAGATGAATTGAAGATTGATGTAAAACACCCTTTTTGTAAAACATGTTATTCAGAATGGAATAAGCATAAAAATCCCACTCATATTGAAAAGTATTGCCACATTTGTGGTAATGCTAATAAAGGAAGCTTTGCGAAACCAGTTTGTTATTCTTGTTATAAAAGTCAATAAGATACTTTGCCAAACTCCTGCTATTCATTATCCCAATTCTCCAACTATCATCAGTATATTCATATTACAGTATATCAAACCGAAAGGGTTTAAATCAACCTTGTAAGTTGTTTATTGTAGTTGATACTTGAACCCCCATCAAAACTACCTGTACGTACCCCAAAACAGCTATACCCGTTTCTATAAACTCATACCAGTTGGACCTATCCTATTCGGGGAGATTCATTTATTAACGGGGTAGGCTGTTTTGGCATACGGGTTAATTTATTTGATAATTTAAGAAAGTGTTTCATAGCATTGTCTCTTTTTATAAAAGCACCACTACCATCGTAAAAGAATTTCTCATTACTTGTTAATACCTCTGCTTCTTCAAACTCTACACCAATAGCAGTGTGTGCTGGTTTAACATAAATCCTGGCTACTTCATAATGACAACGAATCATGTCTTCTTCTTGTCTTGTTTCATACATAGCCACTTTATCATTTCTACAGACTAAAGTGTAGAATAAATCATTCTTCCTGAATTTTGTTTTCAGTTTTTTCATTATTGTGTGTTGTTAAATTGTTATGATTAATCCGAATTAAACTGAGTAGTAAACCGGACTAAACCGACACGAACTGTGTTGTACTATTGTATACGTTTATCAACCAAAAAGGTTACTTAAAACGCACTAATACAGCCATATAATATATATGTTTCTAATTGCAATATATCCAACGCATATATAGGCTAGTATAAATTATGCAACTTTGCAACTTGAGACTTTTGCAGGTAAAAATATAATTGTATACATCAGGAAAAGGTTTAATTTTGGTAATGGTTTGATAGATAATAAAATTATTTTGTTGTCAATATGTTATTCTCAAATATTTTCTGTGGTCTTTCGAAATGAATCTAATCTTTGATTTTTTCTTTGCCAACCTCACCAATCAGAATAGGATTCCATAACTATCGAATTTAAACCTTCATATTATGAATTTCCTGCGAAAATTACTTAAGCTATCGGGAACGGGGTTCACTAATAACCAGTATTATGAGTCGATGAATATGGCTCTCAAAGAGTTGAATAGTGAGTACACTATGCTTCATTATCCACTTTATATAAAAGAATCCGATAGTTTCATCCAGTCGCAGAAAAACCTTACAGATTATTGCATTTCATTACTTAAACCCTTAAAAAACAGAGTAATTCTGGAGATCGGATGTGGAAATGGTGTTCAAGCTTTGTATATAAATGCCAATTATGATCTCTTAATGATAACCGGAATTGATCTCAGCAAAGCCAACATTGAAATTGCTAATAATGAAAGAGATCGCCTTAAAATGAATAATGTGCAATTCCTTCTTGATGATGCTCAAAACCTTACACAGATCCCGTCAAATTCCGTAGATGTTCTGCTAAACATCGAGAGTGCCTTCCATTATCCTGATAAGTCTTCATTTCTAAAAGAAGTCTATCGAGTTCTGAAACCGGGTGGGCAATACCTCATTGCAGATATTTTATCTACTCGTAAGAAAAGAGAGGGCCTTATGAAGATATGGGGTAAACCAATGGGACATTATTTTTGGAACAGAAAGAGATATGAGAAAGAATTTCTAAGATCTGAACTTGTAATAAATTACAGAGAGGATATAACTCATCGGGTGATAAAAGGTTGGAGCATTTACAGGAACTGGATTCCAAAAATAAAAAGGAAATTGTTTTTACAGAATGTAGCACTTAGAATATTTTATATCATTAATGCCAGATTAAATATCTACTTTCTAAGTAGCAGACAACAATACTTCATCTATGTTGGATATAAACCGGTTTCAAAATGCGAATGAACCAGATTCGAATGTCTTTAATGGTTTAATAAGTATAATTTAAAAATCGATGATCCATACAAATGTTGGAAGTATGCTTTTCTTGAAAATAAAGTTCTTTATTACAGATTGAACAACTTTTATCAATTACTCCTCCCAAATCCCCATATAGCTTATAATATTGTATATCAATCACATACAGTATAGATACAATGCCACTGAGGGTCATTTCCAGCCTGTTTAAGCAACTTTCTATACCTCTATAGTATTATGTGTCAATGAAACGTAAAATTGTCTTAAATCGCTTAATATAAGCCAATTAGGGTATTTAGTATAATTGTACAATATTCTAACAGCCTATATATAAGCATATTAATTAAGCAACATTACAACCTGGGACTTGAGGGAATAGAAAATAAAATTGTTTATAATAACACTTATGTTTAATTTTGGTAGAGAAGTAATAAGACTGTATATAAAACACTATTAATAGCCGGCAATTAAGAAATTAAATTTTGAGAAAGAGTATTTAAATAGCAAAAAAAATGAAACGATCATTTACAATATTAACAATAACAATAGGCTTAATTTCCTGTCAACTGGGAGGGCGAATTTATGTAAAACACCAAGAATTATCTCCTCAGCTAGAATGGTTAAAGAAAGATGCACGAGAATTTAAGGTGCCCATTAAAGACATTAATATTGCATACAATATGAGTCTATCATTTCGATATGTCTACGGTTATCAATATCAAATTGCAAAAGTGAAAGTAACCGAAACCAGTCCGAGCGGTAAAGAAACTGTAAAAGAATACGATTTAAAAGTACGGGAAGACAACGGTGATTACATTGGAGAAGCAGGGTTAGACATTTGGGATAGTGATCACTTAGTAGAGCCTAACAAGAAATATGAGGAAACAGGATCTTACACTTATGTAATAGAGCACATTATGCCCACTGACCCATTAACTTTTGCCATGGAAATAGGCATAATATTAGATAAGGTAAAATAGATCTGTCCCCGAATTACTTAACATTTACAACAATGAAAGTAAAGATAAGGCTAATTTACAATTGCAGTTCGTTAATTGAATTATTACTCATCCTTTTGTTTTCTCTCTAATGGAATTATTCCTGCCATCTCCCCAATAATGTTTACCAGATCGGTTCCTGTTGGAATCACAATTTTCGCATTTTCCCCGAGTGATGCTTCCAGAGCCTCCAGCTTCCTCAATAATTGAGCGTTTCCAACAAAATATTTATCTGCAGCTTCATTTACCAGTTTAATGGCTTCAGCTTCGCCTTCAGCGTGCAATATTTTAGCCCGTTTAATACCTTCTGCTTCTTTTATCTTTCCCCTCTTTACCCCATCGGCAACTGTTTCGGCAGCAGTAGCCGAATCTATTGCGGCAATTTTTTCATTTTCAGCTTTTACCACTTTATTCATGGTTTCCTGAACATCCGCAGGGGGATCAATTTGTTTTAATTCAGTACGGATAATATCAATTCCCCAACTTTTAGTTTCTTTATGAAGGGTTTCAAGAAGCTCTGTGTTAATTTTCCCCCGTTCGCTGTTGGCAGATTTTAAGGTAAGTGTGCCGATTATATTACGAAGTGTGGTGCGGGCAAGATTAACAATCTGCCATTTATATCTATCAACATCATACGTTGATCCTTTTACGCTCTCTTCATCTGATTTTACCCTGAAATAAACTTGCGCATCGACGCTGGCATTCAGATTATCGTTAGTGATTATTTCCTGTGGCTGGGCATCTATCATCTGTTCGGTTACATTTACCATAAATAGTCTGTCAATAATTGGAATAATCCAGTGAAATCCGGGATGGGCAAAATTATGGTACTTTCCAAGCCTCTCAATTAAGCCTCGTTCAGTTGGTCGTACAATCCTGATTCCTGCTAGAAATAACACTGCAATAGGAATTATTAAATACAAATAGTTCATTTCAATTTCCTTTCTTTTTATGAGTAATTAAATTTCAGAGGGAAAACAGCGAGCTCGCAAGCTCGGTTGTGTTTAAAAAACATGTGGGTTTCATTTAATTTGTTTACATATTTATCACCAAGGTACTAATTTAATATTGAATGTCAAGTTAATAAGTAAGAAGAATTTGGCAACCAATGTGAATTTAAACCAAAATAATAATTCAGCACAACCCGATTACAAAGCCAATTTGTTTGTCATAGTATTTGCAATTCACATCCCCAATTCCCCATTATCTACATAATGCTGACTATCAATAACATACAATATTAACAATACCTCATTTAAGGCCATTTACAGCCATTCTAAGCAACTTTCTACACCACTGTAGTATCTACTGTTAACGAAACGCAACAATGCCTTAAAGCGCTTAATAACAGCATTATACGACATTTATCATAATTGCACTATATCCTAACTATTTATATATCAGTATATTAATATTTCAACAGTACAGCCTGGGACTTTGGGACGTGTAATATAAATTTGTTTTTAACAGCACTAAGTTTTAACTTTGGTGGAAGTCTGATATAATCGAAACCTTTAATGGGTAGGCTGTTATAAGACTGGACATGAATCAAGCAAGGCTACAGAAATATACACATATGTTAACAAAGAATCTCTTGCAAAAATAAAAAGGCTATTGGACATAATATTGCAAGGTAAATAATAGAGATACAGGCAATTACGAAATAAGTCATATAAGGAATATATAATCAATTGGTTTATACAATATTTTAAAAACGTTGGAAGCAATATAAAATATACAATATGACCAAAAATTGGACTTCAATTTTCGGAGAATATTCACTTGGTGAAGAAGTAATTATTTTTAAGGGTGGGACAATTGAGTATGATGAAGCAAAACCTAGTGCTTCAATAGCTAATTTAATTTGTGATGAAACTTTTGGAGGTGGGAAAATATCTGCCGGTATTACTTTCAAATCTGTTGACTACCCAAGTGCATGTGAAATAATTATATACTATGACCCTGAAACAAAAAATTTTGTTTCTGTAGGACTTGGTGGTAGCGCTAGTATGTACTCAATAAGGAGTTTTACAAATAAATGGACTGAACATTCTTTGACTGGGGAATACAAAAATTTACAAATAGATAAAGAGTACCATGTAGAAATAGAAATGAAAGGTTCAAAAGTGTCATTAAAAGTTGATGGTATACTTGTCTTGACTACAAAACTACCATTCAATTTACCAATGAGCCAAGTTGGACTTTGGTGTCAAAGTTTTGGAGACATTCATATAAAAAACTTTAACGTTGAAAAGGAACAGCCAAAAGCATTTGTTGTTATGCAATTTTCATCTCCTTATAACGAATTATATGAAGACGTAATTAAAACTGTTTGCGAAGATTTCAATTTGGATGTAGTTCGTGCTGATGAAACTTATGGACCAGGATTAATTCTAGCAGATATTACCAAACAGATTTATGAAAGTAGATTAATTATTGCAGAAATTAGTCCGATAAATGCCAATGTGTTTTACGAAGTAGGATTTGCGCATGCACTGAACAAGCCAACAATATTAATCGCAGAGAAAACAACTAAACTTCCTTTTGATGTTTCTCCATTCAGAACACTTTTTTACGAGAACTCAATTGCCGGAAAGAAAAAAATTGAAAACGGATTACGAAAACATATTAAAGCATCACTATCTGAAAGGGATTGGGAATAAATATACCACCAAAAATGGCTATCATTTATACCGCATGTTTTTTTTAGATTTGGACATTAGAGAGTTATAGACAATATCCTAGTGAGTAGGAAAATAATCAATAAAAATGCGGTAGGCACCATAGCCTAACTTAAAGAAAAAAAGTAATACCTGTAATTCTCAATCCCAGTTCCGCATTTATTTCAATTAACAGTATATCAACTACATACAGTACATCTACAGTATCATTTAAGACCATTAATAGCCATTTTAAGACACTATCTCCCATTCGCCAGTATTCTTATATACGAGACGCAACATTGCTTTAAACGGCTTAATAACAGCTAATTAGGGCATTTGTGCTAATTGCACAATATTATAACTTATTCTATATCAATATATTAATTACGAAACACTTCAGCCTGGGACTTTGGGACCAGGTTTTTTCATTTCTATTTACTCACTAATCATTCTATCATGAAAACACAACAGACAACTATATCTGAAGTAAGACTTGTCTATAGGACTAAGGTCAAAGCTTCAGAGAGACTACAGATTAAATGCTCAAAGGATGCATTTGATATATTTATGGAGAATTGGGATCAGGATTCAACATAATTAATTGAATCATTTAAGCTCCTGCTGTTTAAAATCTGATAAATAATATTTAATAAAAACACTTCTGAGGATGCAGAGAATTTTTGTTTATAAAAGCAACGTTCCTTTCTATTTACTATTTGAAGTAATAGTGCGACGATACATTATTCGTTTCAAAACTATGATTATATTAATCAGTATATTCTGATTTTTGTTAAGCCAGATTTGAATTTAGGTCCATTAATCTGAATCCCATTAATTAAGGGGAAAGATAATACAACAAATTTGAGAAAATAACCAGATCTTGATTTGTTTGTAGAATTTATCACATAAGATTAATAATAATATCAGCAATAATTAGAAAATATATTTGATATATATCTGAATATCAAAACTAATATATATTGGTTATATGTTAAATATATATTGATAATCACTTGGCAAATTTGGTATTATTTCATAGCTTTGTGCAATAAGGAACTTAAATAATCAATATGGAAACAAAAATAAATGCATCTAACAAAAGAGATAGATTTATCAGAATAGTAGAAAAAAGAGTTAATAATATTTTACAAAACCTTGATAGTCTTGCGAATTGTGCTAACAAAAGAAACTATGAATATTCAGAAAAAGATGTGAAGATTATCTTTAATGAGATTGATAGAAAAGTCAAAGAAATAAAAGGGAAATTTGAAAATACTTCCTCGAGAAGATCTAATTTTCGTCTAAATTCATAAAATCCAATGAGTTAATAGGCTTAAATGACAAAAGAAGAACTTAAACATAAATATCTTAATGAGTTAAAAGTACTAAGCCCAAGAGCTGTGAATACTCTAAAGTATTTTAATGTATTTGACTTTGAATCTTTTTATAATTATTATATTATTAGGAAGAATCACATTGATTTTTTAAAAAGAACAAACTGTGGATTTAAAACTAAAGAGGAAATAGAAAAATTCATAAGAATTATGACTATTTCAGAAGGGATTAATGATAACTTAAAATTAGAATTTGAAACTAGAGTCATTAAACTAAATACTAGAGCAAAAAATATTTTGGAAGACCTTGGATTATTGACATTTGAACTTTTTTTTGATCTCTATTTTATTCAACTTAAAACAATCAATTTTAAATTAGTTCGGAATTGTGGAGAAAAGACAAAAAAAGAACTGGATCAATTTGTTTCAAATCTTTGTGAGATACAGAAAACTGAATTTCAAAACTTTGGACCACCAATTCTCAGGCCTCAATTACTTGAAAAAAATCCTGTTATTCCATTGAAAGTTGATTTTAAAACTAATTTACTTTTTGAGGAAGAGTTTAATAAGTTATCAATCAGGTCTAAAAATATACTTATCGGAATTGGTGGAAACACAATAAATGGATTTCACGATAACATCTTATATAAACCTGCTGATTTCATTCTTAATATTAGGAATTGTGGGCTGACAACGGTTGAAGAGATATCAACTTTCAAGAAGATATTTGTAAAAATCCTTGAACAACAGACAACCAACATTGATAATAATTATTTCTCAAATCTGTATTATTATTTAAGCACTTCAGTATTTTTAAGACCAATTGAAACTGAACTTTTTAATTCCTATTACGGTTTTAGGCAAAATGAAATAAGGGTAACACTGACGGAGCTTGGATACCGTCACCACTTAACACGAGAAAGAGTACGTCAAATATCTAAGTCAATTCAGCGCCGCTTAAAAGGAATTATAATTATTGCAACTAAGAAATATAACCTTAACTTTTATCAATATTTCCAGGATGAATATTTTGTTGTTGATCAAGAATTTGTAGACAAAATTAATCGAAATGAAAATACTAATTTTAGTACTAAATTCGTCAGCTTTGTTTTATCTATAACCTGCCCTGCTGAATATAGTTACTATTTCTTTAATAAAAAATCACCAGACAGTGTGTTCTTTATCCATAAGAATATACCTATTGATTTTATTAGACTTTTCCATTACTTAGAAATGATAAATATACCAAAGAGTAATTCTAGAGAAAAAGTATCCATCGATGATATTATTAGGAAAATTCCAAAAAGGGAATATCCTATAGGTTCTTTAAAAACATTTAGTAAAGAGGGAATAATCAAAATAATTCAATTATTCATTAAGCATAATATTAATAGGAAGGTACTTATTGAAATAGATGAAGATTATTTAGTTATAAAGAATAAAAATAAGAATTTGATGATGCATGAAATAATATACCAAATCCTTTATGAATATAAAAGACCGATGCATTATTCAGATATTTATGTTGAATGCATGAAAAAGAGGCTGAAACCTACAACTGAAAGTAGTGTCCATGGTACTTTAACTCGACGAACAGATATTTTTGGTGTAAAAGGTCCTGGCATGTATGGCTTAAGAGAATGGGGTGGTTTTTTTGGGAGTATAGGAGATGTAGCGGAACAGATTCTTGAACAAAGAAATGAGCCAATTTTAAAGCAAGAACTAGACAATATTCTAAGTCGTGAACTCTATATTTCAAAGGATTCTATATTAACAGTATTGTTAGACTATGATCTAGAAAAAAGATTTGTTAAGATTAAAGATAATAAGATCTCATTAAGAAAATGGACAAAGAATTAAGAAAATGGAACCAATTAAAATTACTTTAAAATTAGCTCAGGAAAGTGAAATACAAGAATTGCAAAAACTCTCAACAGAAAGTCTTATTATTTGGGTGGTTGGGAAAAGTCGTGAGAAGGGTATTAAGTTTACCGTTGAAGATATAACTTTAGAATGTTGGTTAATCAATCCTAAGAAACATTCATTAAGAGGATATACACAATTCCCAGATTCATTTGTAATTATTAAAAGAATATTTGATATGAAAGGGCGCAAAGGATTATTGGAAGGATCCTCTCAGAATGGGTTTTTTTTAACAGAAATATCAAAGCGTCGGTATGCTGATTTAGTTGCTTTAATCAGTAAAATGGGGGTCCCTGAATTATCCTCTAAATATGCTGCAGATCGTACAATTAGCTCAATAGAAGAAGCACCATATAAAAGACTTAGAAAAACACCAGCATATGAAAAATATTCATCAAATAGAGTGAATGAAATAGTTGAAACAGATTATTTGTATTTCTATGGGATTAATTGGCATACAAAAGACACAGTTGTCGAGAGTAAAATTAAAAACATAGATTTAATAGTTAAATCTTTTTCGGATAAAGATCCTTTATTAGAAAAGGTACATAAATATCTAAATGAGGAATTTGCTTATGTTAAAGACAAACTTTTAAAAAGAAATTAAAATGGTAGAAACAGTTCAGACAGCTACTGTCCCCGTAAATGTTGGAAGATTACTAGAGAATCAACTTAAAAAATGGGAAGGAGGTGGACATCATCCACGAGGAATTGCTGAATATATAACAAATTCAGATGATTCTTATAGGCGATTAAAAAAATATAATGATAATTTAATCATTGTTGAGATACACTCAAGATCTGGGGAAAAAATTGAAAAAGTAATTGTTCAGGATTTTACAGAAGGAATGTCTTTTTCTGATTTGGAAAATAAGTTCTTTCAGTACTTTGAAAGTTTTAGTGGTCGAGAAAAAGGCGAAAAAGTAATTGGACGTTTTGGAACAGGTGGCAAAGCATATGCAATTATGAATTTTAGACATTGTTGGATTACTTCTGTACAAAATGGGAAAGAATGTAAAGCATGGTTTAAGTGGGACTATCAAAATAAACAAATTATAAGAGGCTACAATAATGGCGGTTACAAGGATACAGAAACCGTATCCCCAAATGGAACTATTATAGTGTTAGAGAGCAGTATTAATGTAAAGCATCAATTAAAAGACTTTGTAGTTCATTTAGAGAAACTAGGGAATATCCGGCATATCCTGAAAAGTCAAAAAATAATATTTAAAATAATTAGACCTAACCAGACTGAACAAATCGATCTGAAATATTCTGAGCCCGATCCAGATATAGCTCAAAACACATGGAGATTTGTACTTCCCAAAAGTATTAAAAATGAAAGTGAAGATGAAAATCAGTTAATAATAAGATATTTTGAAAAACCTATTTCTGAACATGCCTTTATTGATCTTTCCGATGGAATATCTAGTGTTGAAGATTTACATATTTCTGCGTTTGATGATAGACAATTTGCTAAATATATTAATGGAAATTTAATAGTATCAAAACTCCAAGATTCTGTAGCAGTAAAAGAAAATAGGAGAGGTTTGGAGGAAGGAGATGATCTCACCGAAGATATAAAATTGTTTATCGGAGAAAAAATAAACCAAGTAATTGATGAAATCGAAAATGCTCAGAAGCAACTTGATAAAGAAAAAAGAATTAATGCAGCAAATGAGAAACTTAAGGAACTCAGTAAGTTTTTGAGCAAACAGGATCTAAAGTTTAACCTTGAAATAAAAGAATTAAAAAAACGATTTACCAAAACCCAAGAATTCCCTTTCACGGATGAAAAAGAGCCAGAACTGAGTGAAAATGATGAGAATAAGCCCATATTTAGGAAACCCTTACCTGAAGATCCAGAGGAATTACTAACGAAAGGCAGATGGATTATTAAAACTGAGGAAAATACATCAAATGGCGGAACAAGTCACGGCACGCCAGAATTTATACCAGACAAAGAAGGGGAAGATGTTGCCATAAAAATTGGAGAGAAAGTTAGAACTCCCGCTCAACATCAAAAATCAAAAAAAGGATTACAAGTAAAGTTCTCCAATGATTCCAATAATTCTGAAAGTCCAACTTTTTCAGAATATGATGATCCTGTGAGTGACAGAGATTTAACATCAAAAGGTATTATATGGATCAATGCAGTACATCCAATAATAATCAAATTTGATAATATAAAAAGTAATGATGCTGTAAGAAATGAAAACATTGCCAATTTTGTGCTGATAATTGTGGCTCAATATTATGCACAAAAAGAATCAGAGCTCCAGCCAGAAGATGATCGAGATGATCCATTATTGCTTTTTAGGAAGTACTTTTTTAAGTTACAAATTGAAATTAGAAACGATGATGAGATATCCTACTATGAAAATGAATAAATTGGTTGAATGTGCTCATTTTTTACAGAGGAAAGATGTTATTCACACACCCCAAAATCCCTCATTTCACATTCCCTGGGAACCTGGTTCATATATACATAATAGCTTAATCTTCAGAAATGTTTCAGTAGTGTTTCAGTAGTAATAAACAAAAAAGCCTCGATATTGTTATGTATCAAGGCTTTATTTGTTTTGTGTTGTGGGCGATGAGGGATTCGAACCCCCGACCCTCTGGGTGTAAACCAGATGCTCTGAACCAACTGAGCTAATCGCCCAAAAAAGCGAGTGCAAATATAGACTACATTTTCATTTCTACAAAAAATCTTTAGTTAATTTATTTCTTTAATCATCTCCTGAGTGCTAAAATTTGAAAGGGAAAAGAGAAAAGCAAAATTGTTTCATCAAAATTAAGCCTGTATTTACTAACAAAATTCTGGTATTTATCAAAAGAAGAGTTTTTAATTGAAACTGCTTGCAACCTTTTATTGTGTTTTAAGGATCAATGAATTAGTGATGATATTTTAAAGCAACCTAATAAACATTTCAAAAGTCTTATTATTATGTTGATAATACATGGAATATAGAGTGTTACAGATGTTTAAAAAATATATATATTCGCTTATTATAGTGATTGATGAATAATTTCTGCAGCTCAAACAGGAAAAGAATTAGCTGATGATAGTTACTTGTTTGATATACATGAAGTTATGATTTAACTTGAATAAACTGAACCTGATATATATGAAGTTTAATAATCTAAAGTCCGAAACAATTTTGATTTTCTTCTCCCTAATCAGGGAATTCGTAAGTTCAAAATTGATTATTGGTAAAGGTAAAAAGATTTCCTTGGTAAGGATTAAAAGAGGAATACAGCAATGGGGTCTTATTTTGTTTTTATCTTATGCATTTACATTTATTTCATCAGGCCAAACAACATTTACTTCTCCCACCAATCCTACTGGAAACTGGACTACTATCGCCTGGGTTAAGTCTGGAACAGCTACTTCTGCAACATATCCTGGTGAGATTGGAGGTGAAAACCATATTGTCGTAATTGGGGTTACAGGAAATGGTTTAGGAAGAACATTAAATCTTAATGTTAATATAACCCAAAGTGTTTCAGATGTTTCTATAAATTATATCGAAACCAGAACAGCAACTTTAAACATGGGTAATAATACTCTTACCATGACAGGAAACCTGACAGGAAACGGTATTGTTACAATGGGTAGTGGAACCCTAAATATTGGAGGCAGTAACACAATAGGTACATTTAACAGTGGAACAGGAACCGTAAACTATAATAAAGCAGGAGCTCAAACAGTTGGAACATATACATATAATAACCTTACTCTTTCAGGTTCAGGAGTAAAAACTACTACAGGTGTAAATGTAAATGGTATTCTTTCAATGGAGGGAACTGCAACAGCTACAGCCACACCTACGTATGGTGCTACTGCAACACTTCAATATAAAGGTACTGCTTTGCAGACAACAGGTCCGGAGTTTCCCGCTTCAGTTTATGACCTTATAATTAACAATGGTTCTGGACTCACATTATCTGGATCTAAAACAGTAACCCATAATTTTACGATGAACCTGGGCAACATTTCGACAGGGGCATTTACTCTCTTTCTTTCAAACAATTATGTTGGATCTTTGCTGTATGGATCAGGTACAATAATAGGTCAGTTTAAAAGATCGATAAGTACTACGGCAGACAATGATTACCTCTTTCCTGTGGGAACTGCAACAAATTATCTCCCTGCAACTCTCAATTTCTCCACTATTCCTTCAACTGTAGATATTACTTGTAGTTTTATTGCTGTAGCACCGGCTGGATTTGTGCCATATGCCGATGGTTCTTTAAATCTTGATAACATCTTCACGGATGGTTATTGGCGTTTTAGTAGTTCTGCAACACCTGTGTCAACATATACATTGAAACTTGCAGGGGACGGTTTTTCCAGTTATTCGGTTAATGAAATTACAAGGATTACGGGGAGAGATAATACTAATAGCACATGGCGAGGTTTAGGATTGCACGGAAGCCAAAGTGGAAATGAAGTTTCACGTACTGGTGTGACAAACCTTAATACCACCTCGTTCGATTACGGTTTTGCTACCAGTTGTGTTCCCTCTACGATGGGATACATTTATGAACGAAATATTACTATAGACTATACAAAAGTATCAGGAGGAATTAATCTGAGTAACTTCCCGGTACTGATCTACCTTACGGGTCAGACTTTTCTTAAAACATTTCCTGCCGGGAAGCTTTTAAATGCGAACGGTTATGATCTTATTTTTACTGATGCAAATTATAATAAGCTGGACCATCAGGTTGAGTATTATAACGGAACAAATGGTGATATGGTTGCCTGGGTTCGCGTTCCTACATTATCCGCATCATCAAATACTATAATTAAAATCCTTTATGAAAATCCAAAAATAACTACAGATCTTTCTGTGACCTCTGTTTGGGATAGCCACTATAAGGGTGTATGGCATCTTGATAATAGCAGCCTTAATGATTTTACAATCTTCAACAAATCTGGAACACCTTACAATGGACCGACATATCCGGTTGGAAGAGTATATAATGCACTTGGCTTAAATGGAAGTAGCCAGTATGTTGATGTTATAAATGACCCTAATATTAACTTTACAGGTAACCTGACTGTTTCTGGCTGGATTTATATGAATGCAGGAGTACGTGATCAAAAGATTGCAGGTAACGAGAATGGGACATCCGGAGGTTACAAATTCGGTGTATATACAAATAACAAAGTTGAATTCGAAATAAGGAATGCTGCTAATACACCAACACTTAACAGGGAAGAGCCTGGTGGAACAGTCTTAAATACCGGACAATGGTATTATGTTGCCGGAATATCTTCAGATGTTCTGGATTCAATTAAAACTTTTGTAAGTGGGATCCCTGAACGTCCATTTAAGAAAACAGGTACACTTGGGGTATCATCCAATAACTTAACTATAGGAAAAGAACCCTGGCAAGCTAATTATTACTTCAGTGGACGAATCGACGAACTTAGGGTTTCAAATGAGGTAAGATCTAACGGGTGGTTAAGAACCGAATTCAATAGTCAATCTTCACCGGCTACTTTTTATAGTATTGATAATGTTGATTCTCCTGCAGATTACCTTCCTTCGTCAAGTATTTGTACGGGACCAATAACGCTTACCTTTGGATATCCGTCAGGAGGAACTTATTCTGGAGATCCGAATATTTCAGGTAATATTTTTACGCCACCCGTGGCAGGAACATATAGTATTACTTACACTTATAATAATGGTTGTGGACCATCAAGTGTATCTAAAGATATTATTATTACCGCTGCTCCGCCTGCTCCGGTTGCTTCTAATAAGCAGTACTGTACAGGTCAGATCGCTTATCTGAATGCTACATCAGGAGATAATATCCGTTGGTACAGTGGTGCAACACTGGTAAGTACCGCTAATCCGTTCTCAACCGGTCAGACTGTTCCAGGAACATATAATTATACTTGTACTCAGACAATAAATGGATGTGAAAGTACAAGTACCCCTGTAACTCTAACAATATTTTCATCGACTACAATCACGTCTCAGCCTGTAAATCAAAGTAAATGTGCTGGAAGTGTTGCAGGATTCAGGATTAAGACAACCGGGCCTAACCTGACGTATCAATGGAAGAAAGGTGCAGTGAATTTAATCAATGGTCCGAATATTTCAGGCGCTACTTCTGATACTCTTACTCTTTCCAACCTTATTGTCTCTGATGCTGGAAGTTATACCTGTGTTGTTTCATCATCATGTGGGACACCTCTGACAAGTACTGCTGCCACACTCACTGTTGATCCTCAGCCAACACCTGGTATCGCCGGGAATAATGCTGTATGTGAGTCTACTACATTTGTATATAATATCATAGCACCAGTTGGAGGTCATACCTATAACTGGACTGTAAAAGGAGGCACAATTACTCCTCCCCCCACAGGTACCAGTATTTCTGTAAACTGGACAACTGCTGGTAATGATACTGTTTTTGTTACTGAGACCGCTACTGCCGGATGTTTCACAAAGGTCTTTTATCCTGTAAAGGTTACTGCAACTCCTACAGCCACTATATCTTATTCAGGTACACCATTCTGTACATCATCAGGAACCGGAGTTGTAACATTTTCAGGTACTCCCGGTGGAACTTACACTGCTTCTCCTGGTGGTTTATCAATCAATGCAGCAACCGGAGACATTAACCCGGGATCGAGTACTCCTGGAGTATATACTGTAACTTATACAACTCCTGCATCAGGAGGTTGTACTGCAGTGATTGCAACTACCCCTGTAACTATTAATGCAACACCTGCGGCTCCTACTGGCACTGCTGCTCAGTCATTCTGTTCAGCTTCTTTACCCACAGTGGCAAATTTATCTGCAACAGGTACAGCTATTCAATGGTACGCCGCATCAAGTGGCGGAACTGCATTAGCTACTACAACTGCATTAGAAAATGGTACTCATTATTATGCCAGTCAAACAGTTGGTGGGTGTGAAAGCACATCCAGATTCGATGTAACTGCCACAATTAATACAACTCCATCAGCTCCAACAGGAAGTGCTTCTCAAACATTCTGTTCCGGCTCCTCACCAACTGTAGCTAACTTAACTGCTACAGGTACAGCTATTAAATGGTATGCTGCATCAAGTGGAGGCACGGCATTGGTAACCACAACTCCTTTAGTTAGTGGAACTCATTATTATGCAACTCAAACAATAAATGGCTGCGAGAGTACATCACGATTTGATGTTACGGCTACAATAAATGCAACACCAGGTGCACCCACAGGCTCTGCATCTCAATCTTTCTGTTCAGGTACATCACCAACTGTAGCTAATTTATCAGCAACCGGCACAGCGATTAAATGGTATGCTGCATCAAGCGGAGGAACTGCTTTAGTGACCACTACTCCTCTCGTAAATAATACTCATTACTTTGCAAGTCAGACTGTTGGCGGTTGTGAAAGTACAGCACGATTTGATGTAACTGCAACTGTAACTACAACCCCTTCTGCACCAACAGGTTCTGATACTCAAACTTTCTGTTCCGGAGCTTCTCCAAAGGTAAGTGATTTAACAGCTACCGGCTCAAACCTTCAATGGTACTCCACAGCTGTCGGCGGAATTCCTTTAGCAATAGGAACCGCGCTGGGGAATGGCAATGATTATTACGCAAGTCAGACAATAGGTGGTTGCGAAAGCACAACAAGATTTGATGTAACTGTTACAATTAATACTACCCCGGTTGCTCCTACGGGCCTGGTTACCCAACCATTCTGTTCTGCCTCCCTGCCAACTGTAAGCAATTTAGCTGCCACTGGTTCTGCAATTAAATGGTATGATGCTGCCACAGGTGGAACTCTATACCTGGGAACAGACATATTAGTTGACGGTAATCATTACTATGCTAGTCAAACAGTAAACGGATGCGAGAGTACATTAAGACTGAATGTGACAGCAACAGTAAATGTCACTCCTGCAGTACCAACAGGTTCAGCTACTCAGTCTTTCTGTTCAAGTGCTTCACATACAATAAATGATCTTGTTGCAACTGGTTCGTCTATTAAATGGTATGCCGCATCAAGCGGGGGATCTGCATTATTAACAACAACTACTCTTATAAATGGTACTCATTATTATGCAACACAAACAGTTAATGGTTGCGAAAGTACAACTCGACTGGATGTTACAGCTGTTGTAAATACTACCCCTCTGGCTCCTACAGGCTTCTCTCCACAGACATTCTGCTCAGGTGCTTCTCCAACAATAGCTGATCTTGTTGCAACTGGTACTGCTATTCAATGGTATGATTTTTCATCAGGAGGAGTCCCTTTAGCTACTTCAACTGCTCTGGGAAATGGAATTCATTATTATGCAACGCAAACTGAAAACGGCTGCGAGAGTACTGGGAGACTCGATGTAACAGCAACAGTAAATACAACCCCAATTGCTCCATCAGGAACTGCAGCCCAGTCTTTTTGTTCAGGAGATTTGCCTACAATAGCTAATTTATCAGCAACAGGCACCTCGATTCAATGGTATGATGCGGCATCAGGAGGAAGTATGTATCTGAGTACAGACGTTCTGGTAGATGGAAATCATTATTATGCAAGTCAAACAGTAAGCGGATGTGAAAGTATAGGAAGATTTGATGTAACTGTAACAGTGAATACAACCCCGGCTGCACCAACAGGTGTTTCACCTCAGTTATTTTGTTCAGATGCTACACCTACAGTAGCTGATCTTGCTGTAACAGGTTCAACTATACTTTGGTACTCCATTGCAGTTGGTGGTGTTCCATTAGCGAATGGAACTGTCTTGGGAACTGGGAATCATTATTTTGCAAGCCAGACTGTTAGCGGTTGTGAAAGCACTTCAAGATTAGATATACTAGCAACAATAAATCCAACTCCATCTGCTCCAACGGGAGCTTCGACTCAAACTTTTTGTTCAAGCGATTCCCCTGTTATTGGAGATTTAATAGCAACTGGTTCATCGATACAATGGTATGATGCAGCAGTTGGAGGTACCCTCTATGTAAGTACAGACCCTTTGGGTAATGGCAATCATTATTTTGCAAGTCAGACAGTGGCTGGTTGCGAAAGCACAGATCGATTAGAGGTAACAGTTACCGTAAATACAACTCCGGTTGAGCCTACAGGTTCTGCAAATCAATCATTCTGTTCAGATGCTTCACATACAATTAATGATTTGGTTGCAACAGGTACAGCTATTCAATGGTATGATGCAATTATAGGAGGTACAGTTTATACCGGGACAGATATTCTGATAGATGGTAACCATTATTACGCAAGTCAAACAGTTAATGGCTGCGAAAGTACTGTAAGACTTGATGTAACTGCAACTATAAATCCCACTCCGCTTGCTCCTACAGGCACTAGTCCTCAAAGTTTCTGTTCAGATGCATTGCCAGTTGTTGGAGATTTGGTTGCAACAGGTACATCTGTTCAATGGTACGATGCAGATACTGGAGGTACGCTATTACTTAGTACTGATTTATTGTCAGATGGAACTCATTATTATGCAAGCCAGACATCTGTTGATGGTTGCGAAAGCACTGATAGATTTGATCTTACTGCAATTGTAAATGCCTCTCCGGCAGCCCCTACAGGTGATGCATCACAGATATTCTGTTCTGGCTCTTCTCCAACAATAGCGGATTTGGTTGCAATTGGAACATCAATTAAATGGTATGATGATCCGACAGCTGGTAATTTACTTGCATCTTCAGATGCTCTGGGGAATGGAACTCATTACTATGCAAGCCAGACATCTGTTGATGGTTGTGAAAGTACAGCAAGATTAGATGTTACTGCTACAGTTAATGTCACACCATCAGCCCCAACCGGCAATGCAACTCAAACCTTCTGTGCAGGAGCAACAGTTGCTGATCTGACAGTTGCAACCGGGATAGGAATTAAATGGTATGATGCTCTTTCCGGAGGGACACTTCTTTCTGGTTTTGATGTCTTGATAGATGGCAATCATTACTTTGCAAGCCAGACAGTTACTGGTTGCGAAAGTATCTTAAGATTTGATGTTGTGGTTACCGTTAATCCAGTACCAATTATCACAACTACAACTCCGGGATCAACATGTGGCACAGGAACTGTTACCCTTGGAGCAACAGCTTCAGCAGGTATAATAAACTGGTATGATGTCTCATCAGGAGGTACATCCTTAGGCACAGGAACTTCGTTTTTTACACCAATTATTTCATCGACAACAACCTATTATGTTGATGCAACTTCTCTGAGCTGTACGACAGGAACAAGGACAGCTATTGTAGCTACAGTATATCCTTCACTGACTGCACCTGTGGTATCAGTCACTACAGCGATAACATGTAATGGTGGCACAGCAACAGTAACCCTTCTGGGTGGCGGCGGCACAGCACCATTATCATATACCTTTGACGGAGTGACCAATGGCACTGGTATCTTTGCAGCTATCCCTGCAGAGGCAGCCTATGCATGGAGTGTCACCGATGCCAATGGCTGCGGACCTGTATCCGGCACCCTTGATGTCACAGAGCCATCAGCAGTCACAGGCTCAGCATCAGTCACCACACCTATAACATGTAATGGAGGCACAGCAACAGTAACCCTTCTGGGTGGCGGCGGCACAGCACCATTATCATATACCTTTGACGGAGTGACCAATGGCACCGGTATCTTTGCAGGTATCCCTGCA
>Ga0307377_10001809_pt1 | contig 26208 bp, 25 predicted proteins | sample TR3MG_FD_202535 | JGI IMG/M metagenome (GOLD analysis project Ga0307377, IMG submission 202535) | Soil microbial communities from Risofladan, Vaasa, Finland - TR-3 | ecosystem: Environmental > Terrestrial > Soil > Coastal area > Acid sulfate soil | place: Finland: Risofladan, Vaasa | collected... | reverse complement strand
TCCGCAATATCAATGACGAAGACCTGAAGGCAATCATTGACGAGAGGCTGGCTCTACCGAGGCTAGATTCGACGCAGCGGCTATATTTGCTTGCCGCTGGGCTGGTGTTGGCACCTCGTGATTATGAGGCAACTCTTAGCACTTTCGTCGGAAAACGCCGTGCTCGAATTAAGGATCTTGCCGCCTTCTTCAGCGACAGATTGGACCGATGGGTCATTCGAGAGGGAGTGCAGGAAAGTAGCTTGGCCTACCTCATTCGCATATTCGCTCCTATTTGCTCCCCCGAGCTACCTCGGGGAGCTCATTGGGTTTCTCCCGCGATGCACACGGCGGAATTCGTCCAGTCGTTGATAAGCCGGCTTGCCGGAACCCCAAGCGCGGCTGCGAACGAGGAAATCAAGGACCTCCTTTCTGAAGGTTCCTTGGCAAGGTGGCACAGCACTCTCCGCCACGCTCAACATGCTCAGCGCGTCTCGTACCGGGAGGCAACGTTCCGGCACCCCACAGTTTCTGAGGCATGCCAGACTTTGGAAAACGGTGCACCAGCGAATGCAGCGGACCTTGCAGCACTCGTCAGTGGTCACTTGCGCGATTTGGCGTTGGACATCCGGCATGGAAATACCGATCAATACAAGCAATTCTGGAATGTTGATCGATATGCACGCCCATCAAACCCTAGGCCCGAGGACGCATGTCGCGATACGTTGCTCGCTCGGCTTAGGGATCGCTTACGAAAGCTCGGTGTTGAAGCACAACCGGAAGGGCACTATGCCGACGACAAGCGAGCAGATATTCGCGTGTCTTATGCGACTCCGAACCTTTCCATGGCGATCCCGATTGAAATCAAGCGAGACTCCCATCCGGATCTTTGGGAAGCAATGCCTGATCAACTTATAGAGTTCTACACGAGGGACCCCGAATCCAAAGGGCGCGGTGTTTTTCTTGTCTTTTGGTTCGGTGGAGACGGCATGCGCGCTCCACCGAAGGGCGATAAACCGACCAGCGCAGCTGACCTAGAAGCCAAACTCTTAGAAATGCGCCCAGATGAGAAGCGCGAACTAATCTCTGTGTGCGTAGTCGACTGCTCGATTCGATCAGATAAGCAGGAAATAGCTATCTACTGACGACGTTTGCGGCGAGTGCGATCGTCGAATTTATCTCGACGTGGAAGAACTGGGGGGGCAGATGCTGCACGCCGGTATCGCGAGCATGCTCTCGAACAGTATCTGGATCAACGTCAGGTATCGATAGCGTTGCCGACGTTGACGGATAGAAGTGCCAGCGGCGGCTTCGGCCGACGTGCCGACCGCCGTGCAACTTTCTTGACTGCACACGTCTCGGCCATTGCGGCCGGTGCAGCCACGCGCCACCTTGGTCCGCTATGCGCCGCATGCCAGCCACTAATCAGGAATGCAACGTCGAGCGGCCGCTTTCAAATACGGCGAATGCGTACTCCGGTTAAGGGTTGTATGACGCATGCGCTGGCACGGAGGTGACGCTGCGAAGTGGGCAGGCGTCTTACAACTTCATCTCTATACCGGACGATCAACCTTGCCGTTCACTCGGTTGACCGTAGCGGCAATCGGCGGGGCCATTGCACGATGGACTTCAACGCCGGCACCTCGGAGGTTTACAACCGGAATCAGTCGGTGGGATTGCCGGTGGAGTTCGAGCTAGAGTGGGACACCGTAACCAACGGCAACGCAGTCCTCACCTAACGTCTAGGCGGTGCCAAGCTTGAGGACCGCTTGCATCTCCGATAGTGCTGCATGAGTTTCGCCCACTAACCGCTCCATGAGGTCACGGACGGTCGTCAGCTCGTTGAACCACGCGATGCTCTGTCCAGCCGCTTCGTAGACCAGCGGCTCTATTTGATGCTCGTCGATTGCCGCGAGCAGGTCGCCAGTGAGAGCATGCTGGTAGGGCATCGGCAGGGGCTTCGGAGCTGTCTCGGCGCCCCACTCGTCGGACCACGCGCTGCGCAGGACGCGACACGGTTTGCCGCTATGGCCGCGCGTGATAACAGTGTCCTCGCTCTTCGCCGCCAGGAGCTTCTTCAATAGCACAGGTGGCGTCCCGTATTCACGCGTAGCTAACCAGGCAGTCCCCAGCCAGGCGCCCTGCGCGCCGAGCGCGAACGAGGCGGCGATTTGCCGGCCGCAACCGATGCCGCCGGCGGCGAGCACGGGCAGTCCGCCGGAAGCCTCCACTATCTGGGGCACAAGAGTAAACGTACCGATGCCGCCGGTATGCCCGCCGGCGTCATAGCCCTGTGCGACCAGGATGTCGACGCCCGCTTCGCGCGCGGCGGCGGCATGCCGCGCCGCGCCGACCAGCGCAAAGGTGGTCTTGCGTCGCGCCTTGGCCGCTTCCAGTACCCGCTTGGGCAGGCCCACCGCCGTCGCTATCGCGTCCACCTCCGATTCAAGCACGGCCTCCGTCTGGGCGTCGAGGAAGCGCTGATTGCGAATCTGACTGGAAAAGAAACTCGGTTTCGTCGCGAGCGGTACCTGATATTTGTCGCGAATCCGATCCACGAACGCGATGTGTCCGGCCGGAAGTTTGGCACGGGCGGCCTCGCGGCTGGACTCGTCACCGGCGAGTTTCGGATACATCAGGTCCACGCCGAACGGGCGGGCCCCGAGGCGCTTACGAATCGCCGCGATGTCTGTCGCGATCCGCTCCGGCGTTTCGCGCGCTGCGCCGAAAACCGGGAAGCCGCCGCATTCGGCTATCGCAACGGTAACCTCTACCGAGTGCGAAAAGCCGAATATCGGAACCTGGATTCCGAGCCGGTCACAAATCGGGGTGCGCAGCGCGCCGGTCGGGTCCATTCGCGTCACTGGGGCTTCAGCCCGGACGCTTTGACTACCTCGCCCAGTTTCTCCGTATCGGATTTCATCAGCTCGGCGAGCGCCTGCAGCGTCATCGGTGAGCCGGGAATGTCGGCTTTGGAAAGACGCTTTTCGACCTCCGGTGACGTAAGAGCCTTGTTGATCGCTGCGTGGATGCGCGCGGTCACCTTATCGGGCGTTGCCGCCGGCACGTAGATGCCATACCAGGGCACATAGGCTGCAGCCGGGTAGCCTGCCTCTGCGATGGTGGGCACATCGGGCAGGTCCTTCACCCGCTGGTGCGTGAAAACCGCGAGCGGTCTGAGCGAGCCATCCTTGATATGGGGCAAGGCAAGAATGAGCGACACGATTTCGATCTGCACCCGGTTCCCGATTAGATCTACGAGAGCAGGAGGTTGACCTTTATAGCCCACGAAATCCATCTTGATCCCCGCGGTCTGGAACAGTTTTCTGGCCGTGAGGTCGATCGAGGAACCGACGCCGGGATCGCCGAAGATTGAACCGGGATGCGCCTTCGCGTAGGCCACGAATTCCTTCATCGTCTTCGCCGGAAGTGCGGAGGGCACAACAGCAACGCTTTGATTCCAAACCGCCACGCCGACGCATTTGAAGTCGCGCAATGTGTTCCAGCCCGGATCTTTATAGAAGCTTGGGTTGGCCAGGACGGCCGGACCGGTGATGAGCCAGGTATAGCCGTCCGGTTTGCTCCTGGCCACAGCCGCCGTACCGATGTTGCTCTCCGCGCCGGGTTTTGCCTCGACAATCATGGATTGATGCCAATCGGTCCCAATTTGCTGCGTAATGGTTCGCGCAACGATGTCCACAATGCCGCCCGCGGGATAAGGCACGATCACGTGAACCGGTTTGCTGGGGAAATTTCCGCCAGCCGCCGCAGTCGTGGCCGTAAGTGCGAAAATCGTTCCGGCCATCATGTTTTTTAATAGTCGCTTTGATGCCATGCTTACCTCCTCCTTGTGAAATTAGTTTGAGCTGGAAACGCGCATCTTTGGCCCGCGTATGCCTGAGGCCCGGGTAAATTCATACCGCCGACAAGTGGCGGTGCATCAAGCGTTGCCGGCAAGCGTGCGGATGCTTTGCGCCAGTCCCAGCATCCTCGGCCCGAATTCGTGCTCCACCTCCTCGCGGCTGAAGCGAAACGACGGGATGCCGCAGTTCACCGCGAGGCAATCGCCGTCGGCGGTGCGAAAGAGCGGCGCAGCGACACCGTAAATTTCTGCGCGCCACTCGCCCAGCGACACGCAATATCCGCGCGTACGGCAGTCGGTTATTGCGGCCAGCGTTGCGGGACGCAACAGCGCCCATTGCTCCGCCTGCGTCGCGTTCATTTCATCCTCGTAGGCCTTGAACTCGGTTTCGCTGTAAAGCGAGAGCAGAGCGCGGCCTACGGCTGTAGGTGCGAGCGCAGATGAAAACCCGATCTCCGGAACATGCGCCGTAGCGTCGGTCGTGCGCATAGTTTCGACGTAGATGAACTGCAGGCCGATCGGCATTGCCAGCGACACCGTGCCTCCAGCGGCCGCCGCGAACTCGCGCATAAGCGGGCGCGCCAGTTGACGGATCTTCAGTCCCGCGAGCAGCGGGTACGCGATCCCCAGTACGCGCGTACCGAGTTTGTAGCGTGCTGCCGCGTCGCGCTTCAGATAGCCAAGCCGGACCAGGGTGGAGGTGAGCCGCGATACCGTCGGGCGCGACAGCTTGCTGCGGGCTGCGAGCTCGCCGTTGGACAGGGCGTCGTCGCCGGGGCGAAACGCCTCCATCACTTTTAGGCCGTGGGCGAGCGTCGTCGCAAAGGCCGGGTCTGGCGCGTCGCTGGCCTGCTGACGTGCGCGCCCAGCGCGCCGAAGTTGTGCGCTGGAGCTGATGGATGGGCGCGTTGGGGACATCGAAAAAAAGCCTCATCGACTTGCAACAATGTCGTCAATATGCCAAAGTATCGTCAATATGTCAAAAGGAAATTAAGGAAATGTTCTGATATTTAGATATAGTACGATATTTGACATTAAAAATATGAACAATCGGGGGATCGATGGACTTTAATCATTCGCCTCGGGCGCGCGAGTGGCTCGAACGCCTGGAGGCCTTCTTTGCGGCGGAAATCCTGCCGCGTCATCGGGATTGGGTGGAGCACGTGACGCGGCGGGGCGAGCCGGCGCCGTTCATGGGCGAACTGCAGCGAAAAGCGCGCTCGCTCGGCCTTTGGAATCTTGGCCTTCCTGAATTGGCTCCGGACGAGCCCGGTACGCGCCTGTCGAACCTCGAGTACGCCCCGCTGGCCGAGGTCTTGGGCCGGCTGTTCTGGGCTTCGGAAGTTTTCAACTGCCAGGCGCCGGACGTGCCGAATATGATTGCGCTGCAGAACTGCGCCAATCCGGAGCAGAAGCGCAAGTGGCTGCGCCCGCTGCTCGACGCGGCTACGCGCTCGGCCTTCGGCATGACCGAACCCGACGTCGCCTCCTCGGACGCGACCAACATCGCCACCACCATTCAACGGCGCGGGGACGAGTATGTGGTCAACGGCCACAAGTGGTACATCACTGGCGCCGCCCACCCCCAGTGCAGCTTTCTCATCGTTCTTGGCGTCACCGATCCGGCGGCCGCGCGTACCCGCCGCCATTCGTGCGTGATCGTGCCCATGGATGCGCCTGGGGTGCGTCTGACCCGTACCCTGAGATGGATGGGATGCGAGGACCACGTCGCTCCGTTGGGTGAGCTCGAACTGAAGGACGTGTGCATCCCGGCTGAAAACCTGATTGGCGAGGAGGGCGGCGGCTTCAAGGTTGCGCAAATTCGACTCGGGCCAGCGCGGGTGCACCATTGCATGCGCTCGATCGGCATGTGCGAGGTGTTGATCGAGTTGATGATGGCGCGCGCGGCCGAGCGTAGCGCGTTCGGCCGCCGCGTAATCGAATACGACACCGTGCAGCGCTGGATCGCCGAATCCCGGATCGAGCTTGAACAGGCTAGGCTTCTGACCTACCGCTGCGCCTGGAAGCTCGATCGGGAAGGCCACCATGGCGCCTGGCGCGATGTGTCGCTGATCAAGGTTGTCGTGCCTTCCATGTTGCAGCGAATTGCCGACCGTGCCTTGCAGGTGTTCGGCGCGATGGGCGGCTCGGACGATACGCCGATCCACCAGGCGCTTGCGTGGGGCCGCTTACTGCGGATCGGCGACGGGCCCGACGAGGTGCATCTGCGCCAGATCTTTCGTATGGAGAATCGCCCGGAGTGGTCGATCGCGAATTCTCCTTACATCGCATCGAGCGTGGCATGACGTCGTTCAGGGCGTACCGGCTGTTCGACAATGGAGAGCGCCCGATCGGGCGGATAGTCACGATGCAGTTGGAGGAACTGTCGCCCGGAGACGTGGTGATTCGGACCGCGTATTCAAGCGTGAACTACAAGGACGCGCTCGCCGCCCACGGGATCAACAAGATCATTCGCAAATATCCGCGCATCGGCGGCATTGATTTGTTCGGAACGGTATGCGAGAGCCGCGACCCCCGCTTCAGTGCCGGGGACGCGGTGATGGTCCACGGCTTCGGCATCGGCGTCGACTACGACGGCGGCTATGCGGAATTTGCGCGCGTATCGGCGGACTGGGTCATGCCGCTGCCTGAAGGCTTGACCCTGCGGCAGGCCGCAGCGATGGGTGTGGCCGGTTACACCGCCGCGCTGTCGATTCACTTGATGGAACTCAACGGGCTCAACCCGCACGCGGGCAAGGTGGTGCTGAACGGTGCCGCAGGCGGAGTCGCGAGCATCGCGATCGACATGCTCGCCGGGAGCGGCTACAGCGTAACGGCCATCACTCGTACGGGCGAGTCGACCGACTATCTCACCGAGCTAGGGGCAACCGAAGTCGTACAACGCTCGGCGCTGGTCATGGGAAAGCGGCCCTTGGAGACGGCGCTATGGGCCGGCGCCTTCGATTCCCTCGGCGGCGAGAGCCTGGCGTGGCTGATACGCACGATGCAGACCGACGGGGTCATTGCGGCTTTCGGCAACGCTGCGGGCCAGGAACTGAACACAACCGTGCTTCCGTTCATCCTGCGCGGAGTGCGGCTTATCGGCGTGAACGCCAACAGCCCCATGCCGTTGCGCAAAGAGGTCTGGGCCAAGATCGGCGGCCCACTTAAGCCGCGCCATCTTGATACGATCGTGAAGGAAATCCGCCTGGATGAGCTGCCGGACGCGTTTGCGCAGCTGGTGGCGGGCCGCATGCGCGGTCGGTTTGTGGTCACCATGGCGTGAATGCGTGACGGCAAGCACTGTCCGACGGCGAGGGAAAATCGATCGCGATCGTCGCGACAATCAACAGCATTTCAGGAATAGGAAATGATCAGGAACGAGGAAAAACTGAACCATCTGCTTGCGACGACCAGGCGCTTTGTTCGCGAGCTGGCAATCCCCAACGAAGATCGCGTGGAGGCGGAAGACCGAGTTCCCGACGAGATCGTGGCCGAGGCGCACCGCCTGGGCATTTTTGGGTGGAGCATCCCAGAAGAGTACGGCGGCGCAGGTCTGACTTCGGAAGAACTGGCGCTGGCCTTCATGGAGTTGTCCCAGTGTTCCGTCGCCTACCGCGTGCGTCTGGGCACCAATGCCGGTATTGGCTCTGAGCCGATCATTCAGGATGGCACCGAAGTGCAGAAGCGGCGCTACCTTCCGCGGCTCGCCTCCGGAGAAATTCAGGGTTGTCTCGCACTCACCGAACCGCGCGCCGGTTCCGACGCCGTTGCGATCACGACAAACGCCGTCGCCACCGGAGATGGTCATTTCATTTTGAATGGGGTCAAGCGCTACATCACGCTTGCACCGATCGCCGATCTGTTCGCCGTGTTCGCGCGCACGGATCCCAGCAACAAGGGCGCGTCGGGTGTCAGTGCCTTTCTCGTGGAGCGCGGCACGCCCGGCCTTCGGGTCGGTGCGCCGACGCCGAGCATGGGACAAGCGGGCGCTCCGTTCAGTGAGGTATATCTGGAAGACTGCCGGGTGCCTGCCGACAGCATTATCGGCGGGGTTCCCGGGCGCGGGTTCAAGACGGTGATGAAGGCACTCAACAAGCAGCGCATCAACTTGGCAGCCCTGTGCACCGGACCTGCAATACGCATGCTCGATGAGGCTGTCTCCTACGCGCAGGGGCGGCAGCAGTTCGGGCGCCCGATCGCTGAATTCCAGTTGGTGCAGGCAATGCTGGCGGAGTGCAAGGTTGAAATCGCGGCCGCGCGCGCACTCATTCTGGAGACCGCGAGGAAACGCGACCGGGGCGAAGACGTGACCATGGACGTGTCGATGTGCAAGTATTATGCGTCTGAGATGTGCGGGCGCGTGGCTGACCGCGTGGTGCAGATCTTTGGCGGGCAAGGCTATGCAAAAGGCCGCGGCATAGAGCGCTTCTACCGCGATGTGCGCGTTTTCCGCATCTACGAGGGAACCAGCCAGATCCATCTTCTCAACATCGCGAAACAACTTCTGCGCGCAAATAAGGGTACAACATGAGCGGGCCGCTCACCGGTTTGAAGGTGCTGGACATAGCGACCATCGTCGCCGCGCCGTTCGCGGCGGCGCTGTTGGGCGACTATGGCGCCGAGGTGCTGAAAGTCGAGATGCCGGGAGCCGGAGACGGCGCGCGCAGTTTTCCTCCGTTCAAGGAGGGCAAATCGCTTTGGTGGAAGGTCACGAATCGCAACAAGAAGTTCATTACGCTGGATTTGCGCAAACAAGAAGGCGTTGCGCTGCTCAAGCGCCTGCTGCCGCAGTTCGACGTCCTCGTGGAGAACTTCCGTCCCGGAACGCTCGACCGGTGGGGTCTCACGCGGGAAGTCTTGTGGGAAATTCAGCCGCGCCTGGTAATCCTGCGGTCCACCGGATTCGGGCAGGATGGTCCGTACAGGGAGCGGCCCGGCTTCGCGCGGATCTTCGAGGCGATGGGGGGGCTCACGTATATTACCGGCGAAGCCCGCGGCGAGCCCATGCACGCGGGCTACCCGATTGGCGATGCGGTCGGCGGGCTGTTCGGCGCGCTCGGAATAATGACCGCGCTGTGGAAACGCGCCAGGGACCCCGAGGCGCCGGGCGAAGAGATCGACCTCTCGCTCACCGAGGCGACACTGCGGCTGCTCGAGTTCCTTCCCATCGAGTACGATCAGCTCGGCGCGGTGCGGGAGCGCTCGGGAAACGCAAATCAGTATTCCGCTCCGGCCGCTGTCTTCGCGACCCGGGACGGGCGGTGGGTAACGCTCGCGGGGTCCACCAATGCCTTGTATGCGAACAACTGCCGCGCGATCGGCAGGCCCGAACTCGTCGACGACCCGCGCTTCGCCAACAATGCATTGCGCGTCGAGCATGCGGAGGAACTCAACGCGATCTTCTCCGGCTGGTGCGCCGAGCATGATTTGGAACTGGTGCTCGAGACGTTCCGACGGGCGCAAGGCACGATTGCCCCCGTTTATTCCATTGATCAGGTGTTTGCCGACCCGCAAATGCAAGCCCGCGATGCGATTACGCGAGTGCCGGATCCGGACTTTGGCAGCGTCCGCATGCAAAACGTTGTGCCGCGTTTTACACGCGATCCGGGGGCAGTCCGAATGGTAGGCGGCGCGATGGGACAGGACAACGCCGAAATCTTCGGCCAGTGGCTGGGTCTCAGTTCGAGCGAAATTGAGCGCCTCGCGGCTGCGGCGGTGATCTGAATATGCCGGCGCGGTCTACCGTGCTGATTGGCTGCGCTCGTTATTGATTGGACACCCTTACGATGTAGGAGGAGATATGGTCGTTTCGAGTCGGCGTTATCGGGCGGCGGTTCGTTCGCCCGGTGGGTGCGGTGCCGGACCAATACCGGATATCGAGGGCATGTAATGGGCTTCCTCAAGTGCAACAGGGATTATTGCGGCGGCATCCTGATGATACTTGTCGGGCTGGGGGCCGCACTCGGAGGATTGCGCTATAAAATCGGGACCCTGGCGGGAATGGGGCCCGGTTTTTTTCCGACAGCGGTCGGCGTGTTGCTTGCCCTAGTCGGCGTCGGCATTGCACTGACCGCCGCACCGTCCGGCCGCGACGACAGTAAGCGTTTGCCGTCCGAGTGGCGGGGCTGGGCCTGCATCGTCGGCGGAATGGTTGCCTTCGTCGTGCTTGGCGTCTACGGCGGATTGGTTCCTGCCACCTTTAGCCTGGTATTCATGTCCGCGCTTGGCGACAAACGAAATACGATCAGGCAGGCGTTCTGGCTGGCGGCTGCGATGGTCGTCATCGCCGTGGTCGTGTTCTGGTGGGGGCTTCAGCTTCAGTTGCCTCTGCTTACCTGGAGTGGGTCATGATCGATCAGACGTTAACGAACCTGTGGTACGGCTTCAGCGTTGCGTTCGAACCCCACAATCTGATGTGGTCCTTTGTCGGTGTTCTGGTCGGGAATATGGTCGGCGTGCTGCCGGGCCTGGGACCGCTGTCTGCAATCGCGATCCTGCTGCCCTTGACCTTTGTCATGCATCCGGTCCCGGCGATGCTGATGCTCGCCGGCATTTTCTACGGAGCGATCTACGGCGGCGCGATCGGCGCAATCCTGCTCAACCTGCCGTGTCACCCGGCGCACGCGGTGACCTGCCTGGATGGCTATCCAATGACGAAAGCCGGCAAAGGCGGCACCGCACTTGGCATCGCCATGCTCGCATCGTTCTTCGCGGCGTCATTTGGGATCGTGGTGATGATCTTCTTCTCGCCCTTGCTGGTGAAGGTGGCCTTTATGTTCGGCCCCAGCGATATTTTCTCGATCATGCTGATGGGGCTTCTTGCGGGCTCGACCATGTCGGGCGGCTCTCCGCTCAAGGGCATAGCCATGACGCTTGTCGGCATTCTGTGCGGGGTGGCGGGAACCGACGTAAACACCGGCACCACACGCTTCACGCTCGGATTTCCCGAACTTGCTGACGGAATCAGCCTCGTCGCCATCAGCATGGGCTTGTTCGCTGTGTCGGATTTTCTCCTGAACGTGAATAAGGCGACGTTTGTCGGAAGTGGTGCAAAGGTGCGCTTCCGTGAAATGCGGCCAAGCAAAGCTGAGCTCAAGCAGGCTTTCTGGCCGATGCTGCGAGGAACGCTGGTGGGCACCGCATTCGGCGCGTTGCCCGGCACCGGGCCGACCATTACGACATTCATCTCCTACGCGCTTGAGCGCAAGTTATCCAAGACGCCCGAACGATTCGGGCACGGCGCTCTTGAGGGCGTAGTTGCGCCTGAGGCGTCTGCCCACTCAAAGACCCAGGTAGACTTTATCCCGACCCTGTGCCTGGGGATCCCAGGCGACGCGGTAATGGCGTTGATTATGGGGGCACTGATCATCCAGGGTATCGCACCAGGGCCGCAACTCATCACTGAACACGCCGATATCTTCTGGGGATTGGTCGCCAGCTTCTGGATCGGAAATGCACTGTTGGTGTTGCTTAACATTCCGCTCATTGGAGTGTGGGTCAAACTATTGCAGGTTCCGTATCGCTACCTGTTTCCATCGGCGCTATTCTTCATCGCGGTGGGCGCTTTCAGCACACAGAATGCGTTGTATCAGGTGATTGAAACGCTCGCATTCGGTATCGTCGGTGCCGGGCTCATATCGTTGCGGTTTCCTATCACTCCGATCCTCCTCGGATTCGTGCTGGGCCCGATGGTGGAAACGCATTTTCGGCGCGCATTGCAATTTTCCCACGGAGATATGGGCGTATTCATTCACCGGCCCATTAGCGCCACTTTCATTGCGATCAGTGCATTGTTGATTCTGTTGCAGATTGTGGCTGGCCTGCGCAGGGCGCTTCGGAGAAAAGCGTTGCAGTAGATTTTGCCCTGGCACGCGGTGGATCAAGGGTGTTCCGTGCGCGCACCGAAGCAGCAGTGAAGCGATACATCAGCGATAAGCAATTGAAGTTTCGTCGGCTCCTCGTTGCGAGGCCGCAGGGAGGACCGTCGCCGTCAGCTATGGCATCTGGAGCACATGCGGAGGCGCTTGCCGCCAAGATCAAGCTAGACCGGGAAACGCACGCCAAGACAGTATCTGAACGTTGTCATCTCTTCATCGCCGGACCAAACGCCTTCATCTTCTACCTCGGACGGCATGTGCAAGCTATCAAGCCGCTGACTCTGTACGAGTTTGACTTCGGGCAGCAAATCGACGGATCGTATCGACCGTATCTGTCATATTCTGAAATCGTGCCTGCATAGCTCAGGGAAGTTGATAAGCCGCGTATTCCGACCCGGTTGTCAGTCTGTGCGGAATAACACTGTCCGGTCGAGGTGCGATAGCGGACGTCTATGCCCCTCTCGGTGAACGGCGCTTTTGGCCGACGTGCTGACCGCCGCACAAGTTTCTTGACTGAAAACTCCTCGGCCAAAACCGCCGTTCGACTTACTGACTTACATGGTCGGCAGTGCAGATGGACCTACTCACTCGGCATCATCCGCGGCGCGCTTGCCGCGGCGTCGGCTCCGCCACCACGCCATGACCGGCAGCACGGCCAGACCGCCGGGCACGGCCACCATTGCCACGTACGCGCCTATGCGCGACAGGTGCTTCAGGCAATGTTTCAGCTTGCGATTATCCCGGACGGTCCATTGCCGTTTGCTGAGCGATTTCATCGACAGTGGCATCGGACGTCCGGGCTGCGCACACGCGGACAGGAGGCGCCGTCCTTGGCAGCTTGAAGCCTGGCCGATCAGGTGCGGCATTTGCCCTCTGATCATGCGCCGCCACAACGACGACCTCCATCCGCGACGGTACAGGCAAAGCTATTTCTTGTCTGCCTTGTTCTCTTCCGTCTTGGCTTCCGCGGCGGGCGCGGGGGCGGGAGCAGCAGCCCCTTCGGCGGGCTTCGCGGTTTCGGCTGAAGCATTGGCGGCTTCGACCCCCGCAGCCTTGCTGTCAGTGGCGGGCGCGGCGGCGGCGGGCGCGGCGGCGGCCGGCGCGGGCGCGCTCGCAGGAGCTGCGGCTGGTGCTGGCGCCGGCGGCGGAGCCTCCTGTTTCGAACTGCATCCGGCAGTAGTGATGGCTGCGGCGAGCAATGTGGCGTAGAGCAAAGAGTGTTTCATGTCGTTTCCTTAGTCTTGAGTTGAAAGAGAGCGCGTGTGCGAACGTGTTTGCGCGCCAGCTGAGTAACACGCGCGACAGCTTACCGCGCCCTCGCTGCTAGCGCGGTGTCGATGACAAACTTTTACCAACTTTTACGTCGCGTGACGCCGCAGGGCCCGCAAGCTGTGCGGCCAAATCGGTTTCCGCAATTCGGCACATAAGCCCGGGGTTGCAAAATGCGAGCCGGATCGGCTGTTTCGGTTTCGCCCGACCTGCGCATTGCGGCACTACGCGCGACGGCGAGCTGGGGTATGCTGTTTCGGTTTCGGGACGCGAGCGTCGGTTCGCGGGTCGACGCGACGGGCACGCCATCGCGCTGATCTTGGCTTGCGGAGCCGCTTTCCCGTCATTACGCTCGATCAGAAAAAAGCCCGACATGCCGTTAACGACAGCCGAACGCGTCATTTCCCAGTTTCGACTGCCCATTTTGCTCCTGGGCCTGCTCCTGCTCGCCGCACTGACAATCGCGGGCGTGACCGTCTACGCGCTGAAGGGGCAGCAGGTGCAAATGGCGATGGCCCTGCGCGAATCGCGTCAACAGGCTTTGGACTTGCTGGTTGCTCGGGCGGAAGACTCTCTGCTGAATACGATATGGTCACCGTTTCAGCAGTACCGGAACATGTCGCCGCGAACCACCGTAGCTGATCGCGTGCGCGCGCTCAGGGAAACCACGCCCTCGATCGAGCAGGTCTCGTTCCTGGACCGCGATATGGCAGTCGCTTGGCGGCTGCCATTCCAGTTGGGGCGCGAGGACAACCGCGTGACGAACTGGGTGATGCAGCGCGTAATCCGGGGCCACGCGAACGGCGCGCTTCCGCGCCTGGAGTTGAGCACTTTTCTGGAAAGGATCGACGGCAAGCCGACCTTGTTCGCCTTCGAAGCCATTGACGAAGTATCCGTAAGGACCAGCGCAAACCGGACCGCGGTTCTGTCGCCGGGCGGTTGGCTGGTAGTCAGGTTCAATTTCAAGAGGCTGGAGACCGATGCGCTGGTTCCGCTGCTCGCCGATTTCACGCACGATCAAGGCGGCACGGTAGATCTGCGCGACCCCGGATTCGACGTCAAACGCGAAAGCCTGAACTCGGCATTGACTCACGTCCTCCCAGGTTGGAAGCTCGTCTACGAGCCGCCATCCGAAGCGAAGGAAAGAAGCCTCGCCGGGCAGCGGTGGGTGATCATAGGGATTGTAGGGGGCGCGCTGATTGCGATCACCATCACGGGTTACGCGGTATGGCGCGAAATCCTGCGCGAACAGGCTCTGGTCGAATTGCGTAACCGCTTCGTGGCCAACGTTTCGCATGAACTAAAGACGCCGCTTGCGCTCATTCGCATGTATGCTGAAACGCTGAGCCTGCAGCGTCTCAAGGACCCAAGCCGGCAGCACGAATATCACAAGGTCATCCTGCGCGAGGCCGAGCGCTTGTCCAGAATGATCGAGAACGTGCTGGACTTCGAGCGCCTGCGATCCGGGGCAGAGGTCTACCACCTCACCGAAACCGATCTGGCCGCTTCGGTGACAGCCGTACTGGCGGACTATGAATCCCAGCTCGAGGGCAGCGGCATCCGCCTGAAGGTGAAGCTGGAAAGCCCTCTGCCGCCGGTAGCACACGACAGGGAGGCGGTGACGGAGATACTGCTCAATCTTCTGGACAACGCGGGCAAGTATGCGCAAAGTGGCGAGGTGGTTCAGGTGCAGCTTGTTTCCAGCGACGACACGGTAGAGCTTCAGGTCATCGATTTTGGCCCGGGGATACCGGCGCATGCGCGGACTCGAATGATGGTGGCATTTGAACGCGGCGCAGTACCGGGCGCCGCAAGAGGGAGCGGCTTGGGGCTGGCGCTGGTAGAACAGATCGCGAAATCCCATCACGCGACTTTTGCCCTTCGCGAACCCGAGGGGCACAGCGGGGTCAAGGCAGTCGTCTCATTCCCGATCCTGAAGGACAAAGCGTGAATCGAGCGCCGACCATCCTTGTCGTCGAAGACGATGCGGCCATGCGCAGGGGCCTGGAGGACAATCTCGAGATCGACGGGTACAACGTTGTTTGTGCCGCTACCGTGCGCGACGGCCACGCCGCTGCAGCGGAAAAGGATCCGGACTTGATCCTTCTGGATGTCATGCTGCCCGATGGCGACGGGATAAACCTGTGCAAGCAACTGCGCGCGGAGGGACACACGCAGCCGATCATCATGGTGACGGCAAAGGGCGAGGAAATGAACAAGGTGTCGGCGCTGGAGATCGGCGCCGATGACTATGTCGTCAAGCCGTTCAGCCTGCGCGAGCTGCTGGCGCGTATCCACGCCCAGCTACGGCGCAGCAATATCCGCGAGCCGCTGGGCGGTCCGGTGCGAGTCGGCGCCGCCAAGATCGACTTCGAACGCCACCGTATAACGCGGGATGGCACGGACTTGGAAACCAGTGCCAAGGAAATCGAATTGTTGCGCTACCTCGTCGACCACCGCGGCGAGGTAATTTCGCGCGATGTATTGTTGACGGCGGTGTGGGGACATGAAAGCGGCGTAATCACCCGCACCGTGGACAATTTCATTGTTCGCTTGCGACGGAAGCTGGAACCGGACCCGGCCAATCCGCAGTTGCTGCTTACGGTACACGGCCGCGGCTACAAACTGATAAAGCCGTAAGAAAAGGCTCGACGCGACTCGAACGGGGCGGCCGTCGGCTGGTGCCTAGCGCAAGGCAGCGTTGCACCTTGCCCGCGAACCGGCGCAAATCGCACACCTACTCAAGTTATCTGCCGCCGGTCGTCGGCAATCGAGAGGCCGCTTCCATTAACGGCCTGTCAGACAGTCTACGCGTACAAGTCGGCCGAAGGCGACGTTAGTCTGTAGATCACCCTTGACCGCTGTGCATGTAAGACCGGCCACTGGGCCACTGGGTGTACATGAACGGCCGATATAGATCTCTTCAACCGAGCGCTCTCGCCCCGCCGCGGTCTTTTGGGTCCTAGAGAAGCCGTCGTTCCAACTGATCCTTCATTTCCTAATCCACTTGCGAGTCGAAACTCGGGAAGTCTCTAGGCGGCACTGCCCGCTGTCGCCACGCCTTCATAAACCGCTGAAGAACGTCGGGCTCCGGATGCGGCACGGCGGGTTGCACGGCGACGAATGGCTTGATCCAGAGGCTATCCTCTTGATTTCCAATCTGTTCGTCGCGCATATAGTGTGATGGATCGTTTATGAAGAAGACTATGTTGGCAGGTGAAGGCGCTGCGTATCCCTCCTTTTCTAGATCGGCCATGGTCTGGTCAATCTCAGCCAGCCACCTGCCATAAGTCTCCTTGTCACCGGCTGGCAAGTTTACGTCGACGAAGACATAGAATGGCAGGTCCGTCTTCTTCTTGTAGGCACCCAGAACCAATTGTCGAACGTCTACGACTGCACCGGGCACAATGTCTTTGCCGCCAGCAAAGCCGTAGGCCCCTTTCCTGCGACGACTCTTCGCCTCAACCGCAACGCGCGTTTTCGAAAACTTGTCGGTACCGACAAACTCGGGATGCGTCGTTGAGTTGTCTGACTCATTCTCGAACTGAAGTTCAAAGCCTGCTGCCACGCTGAGCGCTGCTACCCACAGCTCATGCCTAGCGCTTTGAAATGTATTCGGATTCAGCAAGCGTTTCGTTAGAACGGCCTCCAACTTGGCGTTATCCCGAATCGTGTACAGGTCGTAAGCGAAGCGGTACCACGCAGCGCCCGCTCCGATTTGGGAAGCGCGTGGATCGAGGTTTCCTTCCGCCATTACTTTGTTGCGGCGTTCAACGTAGGCATCCATCCATTGCAACGCTGGATGCCGCTCGTTGAGCGGCCTCTGTTCTTCGGCGTCGAGCATCGGTTCGCCGAACAGAATAAGAGCATGGTCATGGATCGCATCAAGGAATGTATCGTGGCCGTCGCGAGTTTGACGATAGAGGGAGCCACCGATGGCCACCATCATTTTGCCTTGGAACTTCACCGCCATTGGCGGGCGAGCATGCCCATATCGGTCAACAAACTCGCGTTCTCGCTCCTCTCGTTCGCGAAATATTTTCGTGACCTGTTCGATCAGGTGTCTTTTTTCGTGAAGCTCCTGAACCTTCTTTACGACGTCAGGCGGCAGCCCTGGCCGAAGAGCTTGTTCCAGCGCTTGAGCAATGGGGACCTTCTTAGGCACAAAATTGATTGGCTGATTGGCCTGGCAGCAATTCCGGTACTTCTTTCCACTGCCACAGGGGCAACGGGCGTTCTTCGATGGCTTTTCTCCGGGCATGAGTAGCAACGATACACCTGTTGCATACCGTTCTCGACGACTTATCATTCAACATGAGCTTCCACTGCAAACACGGCGCACTCCACTGACCGCTTCGCGCGCACTTTGTGACTGGTCGCTCCTAGCCGGGTCCAGACAATTGATCCCGGTTCCATGGCGTTTGAGTCGGCCCGATACAAATGCATGAAAGTCGCCATTCCAACGCCAGCACTTCACATAATGATATGTAAATAGCCTTAAATGCTCACTGCTGCGTGTAACATTCGGCTATCCTAGCTCCTCTCGCCCGTGCTGTTCTGCCGAGCAGCATTTGCACGACGGCTCTGATCTTGTAGGGCCCATTCGATCCACGTCTGGGTGCGCAACTTCGGGTTCAGAGACAAATTAGTCCGCAATCAATTCGTCTCTGAACCCTGAGGCTCATGCTGACCCTGAGGCTCATGCTCCTTTGCAGCCTGTGGCGGACGTGCTGGAATGTCCGACGTCCGCTTATTGAAATTGAAGGGAATCCGTACTCCAGGCCAAGAGCCGACCCCGCCGGTTACATTTGTTTTCTGTACCGACCAATGGTCATTTGCATTCGCCTGTTAAAAATTCACCGGTCTGCCGACATTCGGGTATAGCCGGAGACAGACAGCCCGCTACCTCAAGGCGTCCTTCGAATGCCACCAGGCCTGCTTGTATGCCTGCCATGGCTTTGGTGTGAAAACAATGTCAACGCGGAACTTCGAATAATCGGTAACCATAATACCTATCCTCCATACAGATGATGACGACGGCACGCTGATTATCGAGAATTCAGGCGGGTAAGGCTTCGTTTAAGGGGCCAACGTTTTGTTCGGTGTTTCAAGTTCCCAAGGGGGACGGGAACCTGAATATTTTTATGCTTCCCCCCATTAAGCTACTGGACAAGAACATGACCTTTAACACCGATTCAATGACATTTGCGCATGGCATTCAGCGGCTTGAACATGCTTGTAAAGGCGCTCAATTAGACATTAACAAGTCCGTCATCACATCTCGTGATGCTGCGGTTGAGAAAGCTGTCAAAGCCCTGGAAGTCACAAACATCTACTGTGGACGCTGACGTTATGTCTCGGAATCCAGTTAGCATCCATTCACAACGTTACGGGAGATAAAGACATGAAGAAGACACGCAACATCCAGGCTCATGACCTTTATGCTGAAGTAGAGCAGTCAGCATGCGACAAGCTAGTTGGCTCCGTGAGCTATCCATTGAAAGCTTTTGAGAAAAAGCAGGATTTCCCCGGGTGCTCGAAAATGGCGGCTCGGGACGATGGGCCCTTCTACGAATATTCAAAGCAAGAAATTAAGAAAATGCTGAAAGCGTCCTTAGCATATGTGAAGGATTTACCGAAGGAAAGCGCACCTTCGGTGCAAGACGATATCTATTCATTTGCTGGCTCGATTATTGAGCAAGCCAAAAAGGTACTTGAGTCGGCGAACTCCGCCGGAGCCGAATATGAAGGGCCTAAACCAAAAGATATGCAAGCAATCGTTGACGGGGGAATAGAAGGGCTAGTAGATACGCTGGGAGATTTTGGGCTGTATGCGTGGTGCCCCTATCTCAGCGTAGTTGTGAAACAGAAGCCGCAAATTAAGCTAGGCGCCCCCCGTATTGACCTCAATGGAATTGGCGTAGAGGTCACAGCTACGGGCGAGCTCTGGGCGAAGTCACCTTGGTGGAATTGCTACAAGTATTGCTTTAAGTGGGAAAAGGTTTACAAGTGCATTCGAATCGGCAGTTTGACGGTGTCCCCCGACATTAAGGTGGAGGCACATGCGAACGTGGAGGCAAGCGGTTCGCGTGTTTACGTTCGGGGAGAATTTGATAAATTGAGACTTAACTACGACATTTTGGACAAAATTCCTCTAGAAGGTATAGCGAATAAAGCGCTGCGCGACAAGCTGGTCTTTGTTTACGATGCAGCGCAGTTCATCGCAACTGTACCTATCCTGCAAACGAAGTTCACTGTTGATTCGCTTGTGCCTCCCGCCAGTTCAAGCGGCATCAGCGTTGGGATAGTGCTTCGACAACTGTAGTGCCAGGCAATTGCTATCAGCCGTGTGCCGCCTCCGACGGCACACGGCTCTGTTATGGAGGACCGCCCACCCGATAAGTCGACCGCTAGATCGGGCGCGCCGCGTCGAGCGTTTAGCGCGATTTCAATCAGAGCTTTTGCGCGGCGCTGGCGCAAGCAGGTCCGGGAGGACGCTAAGCTCGGATATCTCCCCATCCGGCGTCGCCGGAATCCGCTCCGGCGCCTGGCCGTAGCGGTTGCACCAAATTACCCGCATGCCGTGTGCCTTGGCGGAGAACGCATCCCAGCTATTCGACGACAGGAAGCAAATGCGCGCCGGCGCGAGCTTCAGGCGTTCGCAGGCCAGCCCGTAGACGGAGGGGTGCGGCTTGTACACGCCGACTTCTTCCACGGAAAGCACGGCATCGAACACTTGATGCAGTCCTGCACTATTGACGACCGCCTCGAGCATGGCGGGCGTGCCGTTGGAGAGAATCGCCAGTTTCCTGCCGGTCGCCTTCAGCCGCCGCAGCGTTTCCGGCACTTCGGGAAAAGTGTCCAGCCTCAGGTAAAGGTCCATCAGCCGCTCGTGCAAGCCCGGACGCTCGAGTTTGAGCGTTGCGAGCGTAAACGCGAGTGCGTCGCCGGTGACCTGCCAGAAGTCGGCATGATGGCCGGCGAGTCCGCGCAGCCAGGTGTATTGAAGCTGTTTCTGCCGCCACAGCTCGGACACGCGCTGCCAGTCCCCGCCCAGTTCGCTGCGGGCGGCGCTTGCGGCGCTGTTGAAGTCGAACAGCGTGCCATAGGCGTCGAACACGCAGGCATCGACGTCGAGTAGGGGGTTCGTGTTCATCGGTTCAGTCCTCGTCCTTTTCAAATATCTCCGGCATCTTGCGGGACGCGCGCCGCAGGAATTGGATCTGGCGCGAAAAATTGTTGCAGCGCTTGCACATCATCAGGTGCATTTTGAGCCGTAAGCGCTCCGCGGGCGCGAGCGGCTGCTCCATCGCCCGCGAGGAAAGCTGGGCGGCATGCGCGCACGAGTCGATCAGCATATGGATCATTTCAAAACCCCTGCTCCCTACTCATGCCGCCGCCTCCTTCACCTTCGGCGCACCTTCATCTCCGCACTGTCGGCGTCCGGCGGCAATCGTGGCCGGTCGCATCCCCGCATAGCGGGGCCCCTGCTTCCTACTCATGCCGCCCCCCAAACCAGTTCTTGCTCATGCAGGAACGCAAACTCAGCCTCGCCCTGAACAGTATCACGTGCAGGTTAGTCGTCGAAATCTCGATCTTCTTACAGATTTCTTCCGATGACAGTCCCATCACCTCGCGCATCGAGAATACCAGCGCATCGCGCTTGGACATATGCCGGCAGCATTCCTGATATACCTTCCAGAACTGGCTCGATTCGAGCGCGGTGTCGGGCATTCCCCAATCCGCCGGCGGATCGACCCACCTGCCCTTGTCGTTGAAAGCGCCGCCGGCGGATTCGTCGTCCTCGCCCAGCGCAAACGCGTCTTCGGGCAGCCCGCGGCCGCGGCTGCGGGTCAGGTCGATGATCTTGTGCTTGAGGATTCCGGTGAGCCAGGTGCGCAGTTGCGAACGGCCCTGGAAGCGGTCGCTCTGGGCGAGCGCCGCCATGAGCGTGTCCTGCACCGCATCCTCGGCGAGCGCAGGATCGCGCAGATGAAACAGCGCGTAGCGTTGCAGATACTTTCGGTGCGCTTCCAGGGATTGCGCGAGTTCGTCTGGTTCGGCCATTGTGCCTGTTTTGCGGATCGTGACCCTCGGCTGTATCGGCATGCAGGGATGCTTCCCCGGTGCCCTTCCAGATCGGCACGCTGCAAGATTCATTGTGCGTCGGGTTCCTATTGTAAGGCAGTGCACGCCGTGGAACCGACCTGGTGGGCCGCAATCAAATCTTGTAAGAAGTAGGCGCATTCGCGCGACTACTTCGACAGCAGGGCAGCACACCGCTCCCGGCTCAGCCATATTTCCGCTTTTTGCCTTATAGGAGAATCAAAAATGAATATGCTCAAACAACCCGTCAAATTCGCACTGGCCAGCGCCCTGGCGCTAGGTCTTGGCGGCCCCGCCTTTGCCCAGAACCCGTGCGGGGCGAAGCGAAACCCCTGTGCGCCGAAATCCGCCAACCGGTGCGCGGCCAAGAAGAGGAACCCGTGCGCCGCGAAGAAGGCGAATCCGTGCGCTGCGAAGAAGGCAAACCCGTGCGCAGCGAAAAACCCCTGTGCCGCGAAAAAGATGTAACAACTGGTTTCAAAATGAGCGTTTTTAGCATTGTCATTCCGAGCGTCCCGCGAGGGGACTTCCTTCGGGGCGAAGCGAGGAATCTGCTGTTGAATCCATGCTCAAGCAGATTCCTCGGCCTGCGGCCTCGGAATGACACGTCATTTTGGAACTGGTCCTAAGGACAAGGTCGAATCCGGATGGGTGACATGATCGGTGCGGACCTGCTGCAAGCGCAATTGCCGGCCCTTGCTTCGCCGGAGCTGGGGAAGGCGCCGCGCGCGCGCCTGGAAGCGATGCGCGCGGCCGGCGCGGAGGTGCTGGAGTGCCTGCGCGTGCTGGACAAGGCGAACCTCGATCTGGTCTGCGAGGTGCTGCGCGGCCAGGGCACGTTTTACGAACTCGAGCATTACCCTGCGGACGACGTATTCGACCGCGATACGCATGCCCAGTACTACTACCATGCGCATCGCGGCGCAGGCGAGCACGGGCACTTCCACACCTTTCTGCGCGCACCCGGCATGCCCGAGGGCGCGGCGCCGGTGCCGTACTCGGGAGAGGAAGTCTGGCCGGAGGGCGACGAGTCGATCTCCCACCTGATCGCGATCTCGATGGACGCGTTCGGCCGGCCGATCAGCCTGTTCGCGGTGAACCGCTGGGTGAGCGCCGAAGCCTGGTACCCGGCCGAAGACGTGATCCGCATGCTCGATCGCTTCGCCATCGACCACGCCTTTCCGTCCTGGCCGGTGAATCGATGGATCGGTGCCATGCTGCAACTGTTCCGCCCGCAGATCGAGGCGCTGGTGCGTCACCGCGATGCCGTAATCGAGGCATGGCGGGATAGATATCCAGACGCCGATGTGTTCGAAGACCGGCGGCTCGATGTCACAGGCGAATTTCCGATCAGTATCGAGACGCAGATCGCAGCTGTGGAGGCGGCGTTGGGGCACCGATTGCAGCCGGGTCCGTAGCGCCTTGCAGGCGAAACTGCGGCCCCCTGCTGATGCGCTCGAAATACGACAGCCAGGCAGGCGAACCCTCGGGCCAGTTTGCGAGAAAACATTTTTGCCAGGCCGCATCGTCGTAGCGAATCGCGAGCGCATCGACGTGCGCGCCGCGCACGGTGTGGCCGTAGAGGCTGGCATGGGGTGAAGGCGCGACGCCGATGCGTGTCAGGATGCCGAAGCGGCTGCCGCGCGCATTCGGCATGCCTGCCGCGCCGTTGTTGGCGACCAGCTTGGGCCCGTCGAGATCGAAGCCGCGCATGGCAGGCAGGCAGGTATGGGTGCTGGCGAATATATCCACCTCGGCTTTGGCAAAGGCGTCCGCGCGCCAGGCCTGTTCCCGGGGATCATCCAGGGCGGCGACATCGAAGCGCCAGCCGGCGAGCGCATCGGCATCGCCGTGCACGACGCCGATGCGCGCGCTTCCTACTCGGTAGCGCGCCACCATCGGCAATTTGCCCAGCCGGCCGAGGAGATCGGGATGCCGCGCGGCGCTGCGTTTCAGTCGGGCGTGAATCTCATTCGAGCGCTCGACGACGCCCTCATCGACCGACTCCGGATAGGCGCAGCCGCAGCCGGCTGCGTCCGAGTCCTCGCCCAGTTCCGCCTCGACGTTGCCGAGGATGGCGTCGTGGCCCAGCACGCGCTCGTTGATCGCGCGAAAGCCGGCGTCGTCCACGTTGAACCAGTTGAAGTCGCCGTTGAAGCACAGGGTCACCGGCCCCGCTTCGGCGCCGGTCATGGCGTCGATCGCGGCCAAGGCCTGCAGATTGCCGTAGAGCCCGCCAATTACGTACAGGGTTTCGGCCGGGCGCTCGGGCGCGACCGCGATGGCGCCGGGTCCATAGCGGTAGCGCAGCGGGCAGATTCGTCCGGCTTCGCTCATGCTGCGCCGCCCGCAGTGCTGATACGATGACGCGGCAAGGCGAGCGGCAGGAAGAAGCCGATCGTGCACAGCGCCAGGCCGTAGATATTGGTTCCCAGCAGAATGCCGTATTTCCCGCTGCCGATGGCCCAGCTCGGCGGGATCAGGTTCAAGGCCTGCAGCAGGCCCAGGCTGATGCCGGTCCAGAACGCGAGATGGAACGACAAAGGCGAGTAGCGGACGCGGCCGGAGAACAGGAAAATCGGCGCCAGGCCGATGACCATGGTGCCGCTGATGGTCGTGGCTTTGAGAATATCGGTGCCCGCGATCATCGGCAGGTTGCCAAGCAGCGCGAAGGCGACCATCGTCAGCGCACCGACGGTCATCGCCCTGGACGAGGGCAGCCGGCCGGCGAGCAGCGGCAGTTCCCGCGCCACCAACTTGGACAGCGAAGTGAACGTCGAGTCCAGCGTCGAGCCGGCCGAAGTGACCATCACCACGATCATCGCAAAGAAGCCCGCAATGCCCAGGCCGCGGGCCACTTGGGCGGGCACGTTGCCGCTGGGCTGCATGCCTTCCAGGCGCGCATGCACGCCCACCAGGCTGAACGCGAATATGGCGAAAAAGCCGAGAACGCCGGCCACGATGAACGCTCTGAGCATGGTCTTCTCGCGCGTGATGAAACCGCGGTCGGTGAGCACCGGATCGTGAAAGGGGTAGGAAAGCGCCTGCAGCAGCGCGACCAGCAGCAGGTCTCCGCCGGAGTCCAGGGCGAACTTTCCCTGGGACAGCAGTACGCCCGGCGCGTGGGCCGGAAGCACATAGGCCAGCACCACGCCCAGAAACAGCATGAACACGACGGCCTGAATCACGTCGCTGAAAATCGAGCTGCGCAATCCGCCCTTCAGGCTGTAGAACAGCACCGCTGCCGTGAACAGCAGCGCCGAGCCGATGAACCCGGCCGAACCGCTGTGGCCGTAATAGCCGCCGACCACTTCCGTGTTGCTCCACACTTCGTTGAACAGCCGGATCAGGATCGCCAGCGAAAACGCGAGCGCGGCGCCGCGGCCGTATTTGCCGATGAGGTAGGGCACGATGCCGGTGGCGCCCTCGCGCGTGCGCAGGCGGTAGATGACGAGGCCCGCGACCGGAATCGACAGCCAGTAGGCGGCATAGGCGAGCCCGCCGACGATGCCGTAGGTGGCACCGAGATTGGCCGCGTTGGTCACCGATTTGGCGAAGATCCAGCTGATGAAAATGCTCATCATCAAGGCCCGTTCCGATGGCGGGCGCCCCTCGGCGTCGTGGCCGCGAAAGAAGCCGGCTTCGTCCTTGGAGCGCGGCGCGAGCCAATACATCAGGACGCCGAAAACCAGCAGAAAACCCCAGAAGAACAGCCCCTGCAATTCGCTCATGTCGATATTCCCGGTCGAATCGATTGCGCTCAGCTGCCGCAGCTCGGCGCCGGCGCAGTGTCGCTCGCCAGGGCGCCGCCGCAGCTCGAACCCTGGCCCGCGGTGCAGCCGTAGCAATGGTCCGCCACCCGGATCGGCAGGCCTTCGAGCAAGGCGACGGTGGCGTCGGCAAGGTGCAGCCGGGAGCGGCCGTCGACCGTCAGCGCCAGGCCGAGCTGCTGATTGAAGTCGCAGTCGTAGACATAGCCCTGCCAGTCCACGCTGATCAGCTTGCGGCACATCACCTGTTCCAGGTTCTCTTCGCGGTGCGCTTCGCGCAGGGTCGTCATGTAGCTGTTGAACTGCCCCTTGGAGATCAGCATGCTGCCAAAGCGCTGAATCGGCATGTTGGCGAGCGTAAACAAATGGTCGAAGACGATGCCGTAGCGCTCGCCCAGATAGCGCTTGTAATCGGCTTCCAGCGCGGCCTGCGCCGGCGGCAGGCTGGCGCCCTGCGGGTTGTAGACCAGGTTGAGGACGAGGCCGCTGCCGGCGCGGCCGTAGCCGAGCGCATTGAGCCGCCTGAGCCCCTTGATGCTCGCCTCGAAGACGCCGTTGCCGCGCTGCCGGTCGACGTTTTCTTCCTGATAGCAGGGCAGGGAGGCGACGATCTCGACGCTATGGGCCGCGAGGAATTCCGCCAGGTCTTCGTGGCCGGGCTCCTCCAGTATGGTCAGGTTGCAGCGGTCGATCACGCGCAGGCCGCGCGTCCGCGCCGCAATCACCAGGCGGCGGAAATGGCGGTTCAGCTCGGGCGCGCCCCCGGTGAGATCGACGGTGGTGATCTCCGGGCTGGCGGCGAGGAAATCGATCGCGGCGGCTATGGTCTCAGCCGTCATCTCTTCTTTTCTGTTCGGTCCCGCGTTGACGTGACAGTGCACGCAACTCTGGTTGCAGCGATAGCCGAGGTTCAGCTGCAGCGTGTCGATGGCGCGACGGCGCAGGCGCGGGAAATCGGTGCTTGCGAGCAGGTGCAGGGTGGCATGCATGGGAGATTCTCCAATGGGGGCTTGCCGGCTTAGTCGGCGCATCCCCGCAATTTCTTACGGGCCGGTATACAGTTCGCTGCCGCGGGCGAAATCGTTACATCGCCATTCGAATTTCCGACGTTCGCGCTTTGCCAGTATAAGCGGCCCATGCTTTGACCGCCGTCTCGAGGCCGCGCTCCGAACGAGGAACCGAGCGCCCGGCGTGCGCGAGCCGAGCTGCGGCAGGCGCGACGTGCCGCGGGCCGCGCCTGCGTTAGTAGGCCCAGTAAGGCCCGGTGCCGTGCGCGGTGCTCGCGCCGTCGATGGCGACGAACACGGTGCGGCCGAAAAAGAAGGGCAGGCCCCAATCGAAG
>Ga0307377_10001808_pt1 | contig 26219 bp, 22 predicted proteins | sample TR3MG_FD_202535 | JGI IMG/M metagenome (GOLD analysis project Ga0307377, IMG submission 202535) | Soil microbial communities from Risofladan, Vaasa, Finland - TR-3 | ecosystem: Environmental > Terrestrial > Soil > Coastal area > Acid sulfate soil | place: Finland: Risofladan, Vaasa | collected... | reverse complement strand
CCTGCGCGGGGGCGCAAACCTCGAGGAAGCGCGCTCCGGTCGAGCCTGTCTGCGCACCAGCATGACCTATCGCAGAGGCGAGGAGGAGCAGGACAACCCGTGGATGTACTTCGACGTGGACGACCGATGGCTCTACTTCGACCGCGGCGCGACCCGCCTGGCGATAACGGTGGAGTGTGAGGGTTCGTTCCGGGGCACGAAGAAGCTCGGCCTCAACATCATCTACGACTCGACGACGGGCTATCGCTTCACGCCGTGGCAGTGGGTCGATTCAGGCTATGGCTGGCGGCGATATCGTTTCGAGATCAGCGACGCCAGCTTCGCCAACCGCAACGGATACGACTTCCGCATCAACGCCAAGGGAAGCAAGCAGGATCTCTACGTGTGCTCGGTCACGGTGGAGAAGCTCCCTGCCGAAGCATCCGTTTCCGACTCGGACTCGCCTGAGTCGGAGAGCGGGGACGCCGGCGCATCCGCAGGAGAGCACCAGACGACGTCGACCGCGCCTTAGCCCGGGTTAGTGCGTCCCGTGCTCGGCTCCCGCCGCGGCCGCCTTGTGCATCATGGCTGTCAGGTTGATCCCCATGGCGACCGGGTCGACCACCTCGATCTCGTCGGAGCGCGGCTCGACCTCCCGCAGCGGGATTTCCTCGTCCAGAACTCTGCCGGCCGAGGTGTCTATGATCCGGGTCAGGGGGTTATCCGGGGCAATGGGGTTCGGTCGGGTAACGACCGCCAGCCTGTGGCCGCCCAACAGCAGCAGCGTCCCCCAAGGATAGGGGCCGAGCATCTCCAGGAATCGCGCCAGCAGCCGTGGCTCCAGGCGGGTGGCGAGTTGCTCCCTCATCACCTGCACGGCGGTCTGCGGCGGGAGCGGAGGCCGGTAGGGCCGCATCGTCGTGAGGGCGTCGTAGACGTCCACGATGCTGGTCATCAGGCTGAACATGTGGAGCGGCCGCGCCTGCCGCATCTGGGGATAGCCGCTGTGATCGAGATGCATGTGGTGCTCGAAGGCGACGACCGCCGCCACCGGCGGAAGCTCCGGGGCCCTCGTGAGCACGAGCGCCCCGTCCACGGGATGGCGGCTGATGATGGCGAACTCCTCCGCGTCGAGCTTCGCCGGCTTGCGCAGAATCTCCAGTGGAACGAAGATCTTGCCGACGTCGTGCAGCAGCGTGGCCGTGCCGAGGTCCTCCAATTGGGCGCGCGCGAGTCCGACCTCTCGCCCGAGCTCGATAGAGAGGATGCAGATATGCAGAGCGTGGACGAACGTGTACTCGTCCATGCCCTTCATCCAGTTGAGGCTATAGACGATCGAGCGGTCTCCCACGATGTCATCCACGATCTCGCGAACGCTCGACCGAACGCTGCCGATGTCGATGGCGCGGCCCGTTCTGACCTCTGCCGCGGCATTGCGGATCACGTCGATGGCGGTCGTGTACACCCAGCTCCATTCCGACAGCTCGCCGACCCCCTCGCTCTGTTCGGATCGCGAAACCAGCCTCTGTATGGCGACGCGCCGCACGCCCCGCGCGGTTAATGCTTGCTGAGCACCACCTATCGCCTCCACATCGGCCGGATCCATCGCCAGGACCTCAACAAGGTGAGACAGCTCCTCTTCCGTTATCCCGCGCCTGATGACGATGGTATCGACGCCCCGGCGGTGACAGGCGCCCACGAGGTTCCCAATGGAGGCATTCTGACTGACCAGCGGTGTGTCCTGGAGCACGACGTACCCGTTGCTGAACCTGATCACGAACTCGCGCTGGTCGTCGAGGTACGGCTCAAGCTCAGCCGCGATCTCCTTCAGCAGGCCGCCCACCACCGGGTGCGTGACCTCGTAGAAGCTGACGTTCTTCATGGCGCGCGCCAGCGCAGCTACCGTGTGCTCGCCCGTCGCCCGTGCGGCATCGGCAGGAGCTGTCAGGACCTCAGCGGCCACCGTTCACCCCCAGAGTCGATCGCTCGCTGGCCATGAGTCGCGACAGGGCCCGCCGGCAGGCATCTCGAACGCCGGGATGCATGCTCCGGCAGCCCCGTTCCAGCGCTTCGCGCGAGTCCGGCCCGCCCAGCGCAGCCAGGGCTTCCGCCGCGGCCATACGCGGTCGGTGACTTCCCAGCTTCGACAGAAACGCTCGTGCCTGCAGGACCGAGCACAAGGCGGGCACGGCGTTGCCCACACCAAGGCTGCCCAATGCCCGAACGGCCGCCTCCTTGAGTCGCGCCCCTTCGCCGAAGCTCGCCTCTCGCTCCACCATCTCGCACAGGCCCGGAACGGCTTTCTCCACGCCGAGCTCCGCAATCGCATCGATCGCTGCCAGGCGCACCGCGCCCGACGAGTCGGAGAGCAGGGGAACCAGCACCGGCCCGAGATCCTTCCGGCCACCCTCCGTCATCAAATTCACAATCTTCAGCCGGGCCTCCTCACTCGCCTCAGACGCCGCCATGGCGATTCGTGCCACGGTCTGGTCGTCTCGACTCTCTGCCAGCGCGCGCAGCGTCCGCTCCAGCGTTATCCCCCCGGCCTGGGAGACCAAGTCGCGAAGATGGGACATATCGCTTCCGTCCCTCGCCAGAAGCGTTCCCATGGCGAGCTTCGCCTCCGACTCCTCGCCCGTTCGTACGATCTGCATCAAGGCCTGCATGCCCGGCTCACCCAGCAAGCCCATCACATCGATGATCCTCTCGACGCAACCCGCAGGCGCGTCGTCCAGGCCTTCCGCCAGGACGGACACCACCTGCTCCGTGCTCGCCCGTGCGACGGCGCTGGACGCCACTGCACGCCTTGACGGATCCCGTCCCGCTTCGCTGCCGACCTCTCGCCCGAGCGCCGAGATGACGGAGACGAGTCCGTCCAGGTCCGACTTGGCAGCACACTCCTCTGTCGCCTTCGTCAGCAGGCTGATGACGGTTCCGTATTGGCTGATGGTGAGGTGGGCGTCCAGCGACTCCTGGAGCATGCACAGCCGGGAGCGCCGGACGGCCTCGGCATCCGTCGTTCTCAGGAGGTCCTCAATGTCGTCCTCGCTGCCCCTTGGCATACTGCTCACCGGCCCGGTCTTCGAGTGAAAGGAAGCCGCCTGCGGCTCCGGCCCCTGCTTTCCCTCGATCCTCGAGACGAGCAGACCGACGACGTTCTGATAGACGGCCTCGGGCACCCCCTGCTCGAGCGCTCTCTCGTGGAGCGCCGCCTCGATGCTCTTGCGACGACTCGGGTCGGCAAGGATTCGCTCCAGTGCCAGTGCAAGCATATCGGAGCGCTCCGCGCGTATCGAGTCCGGGTGGTCGAGCACGAGCGAGACGCAGTCCGACTCCTCCATCTGGGCGGCGAGAAGCGACAGCATGTCCGGGTATTCGGAGGAGACCCCGGCCGGCGCGCGGAATACAACCGACCGCCACCTGGGACTCAGTCCTGCCAGCTGCCGCGCCGTCGCGTCGCGCCACTCCTCCCACTTCTTCTTGTCGGTGAAGTAGCACCCTTCGCCCGCCGTCTGAATGAGCCGAGCGATCCCCGCCGCCACCACCTCCTGAGCCGATTCATGCTCCCGGTCTGTCTCTTCCGCCGCCGCCACACCCGCACCCTTCGCTGTGGCGCCGGCATCTTCGGCGGAAAGGCTGTGCGCGCAGGAGGCAATCAGCTGCCTCAGGCTTCCCGTTTCCTCCGGGTCGACTCCGGCCGTCAGCTGCCTCCAGATGCCCTCCGTTACGAGCACATCGCCCGTGAAGTCGACCTCATTGATGCGAATGCTCGCTCCCCCGTCCAGCCCGAAAACCTCGAGCGCTCCCCCGCTGGCGGCAACCTCCTCGGCATCGGAGGCCATGACGAGCAGGAGACGAGCCAGTTCGTCCGCACGGACCCGAGGGATGATCTCGACCGAGGCGATGAGCCGATCCCTCATGGCGGCGTGAAATCGAGCGACGTTCGGGTCCCGACTCGGCAGCGGCGCACCGTTCCAGATCAGCCCGTCCGCCTGGGCGCGCACCTCTAGCCTATCGCCCCCGGCCGCGCCTTCGAGATCGCGGCAGGCCTGCGCCAACGAGTCGGCCGCAATGGGGTGCTTCGGGCCATAGAGCGCAACCTGGCGCGCCGTGCGCGCCAGACTCTCTAAGGTCGCGGTCCCAGTCTGGTCAGTGGACTTGGAATCCGGAGCCCTGGCTCTGGTGGAACAGCTCATATGCCTCTGAGCGCGTGTGGAGATTGTACGGTTCTTCTACCAAAGAACTCTGTTCCACAATACGCTCTGACAGAGGCGGTCGAATCCGGCCCCAGACGCGAAACGAACGCGCCGGTTGGCGCCTTCGCGTCGCCTCTCGAAACCGTGCCGTTATGCAGACCGCTCAGCGCCCTCCGCCGGGCCGGGCGCGCCCGTAAGCCTCTCCCATCCCGCCCTCCGGGTCCCCCTTCACGCGCACCACGATGTCCGCAATCCGCTCCCCGCCCGGCCCAACGAGCGTGCTCTTCGACCGGTACTCCGCAGTCACGATCCTCTCCTCCCCCTGATAGCCGTCGACGTACAGGTCGCGGCCAGGCCGTTCCGTTATCAGGACGTCCACCACGTCCTGTACCGCGCTCCGAACGACGCTCCTCCCCTCATCCGCCCCCACCCTGAGACTCGGCGCAAACTCGAGGCGAACCTTGTTGCCGGCCGCGTAGCCGGCCCCGAGGACGACTCCCCGCTGCCAGACCGGCAGCGACGAGAGCTTCTGCCGGAGCCTATCCTCCGCTTCCTGACCCGGAGCGGCATTGCCGATCAGGCGGGCCCCCAGAACGATCAGAGCCGCGGCCACGAGTACGCCAAGCGCGATAAGTCCCACGCCGGCGCCGCGCCTGGGCTCCTCATCCTGGTCCGCCGTCGCAGACGCAGGCACCTCGTTCATCGAGAGGTCAGCGAAGTCCAGTCCGGGCTGCGTGCCCTCAGATTTGCCGCTGCGAGATTCCTCCTCGACCATCCACCTCTCCTAGTTCGTCCAACTCGGGATAGTCTTCGACACGATAGCTCCCCGCACCTCCGTTCCCCCCTCGCAGAGTCGTTCAAAAGTGGCCCCGTTGTCGCCCCGGGGGTTGTGCTGGGGGCGCCTGCTCCCTACGCCCCCGCCACGGTCTCTGCTGTCTGCGATCGGGATCGGCGGGAGGCAGTGAGAGGCCTCGCCCGCTTTCGTTGACCGGGAGCGCGCCTTCATGCTAGATTATCGTTCGAGCACGCGCGGCACGGGGGGCGCATGGATTTCCGTCTGAAGTGGGTTGCACTGGCGCTGCTGGCCTTCGTAGCGGGGCAGCCGGAGCGGTGTCTCGGGGAGCTCCCGAACGTCCGCATCGGGCTGCTGAGGGGCTGCGAGAGCGTCTGCTTTTCTGGGCCCGCGGGAGTGACTATCCAGCGCCTCGGCGGCGACGTAGTGACCTGGGCGCCGCCCCGCGAGCGCTGGTCCCTTAACGCCAACGGCAGCGGAATGCGTCTCGTCGACGCAGAGCGCTCCAAGGAATGGCCCATCGCCGGGGGTGCGCTCCTCCTTCCGCCCGAGGGGGGCGTGGTCACTCTCCACGGGGTCGCGGGCCATTGGGATGGTGTCACGGATCGGGACTACCGGGGGGTCGTGGAGGTGCGAGGGGAAACAGGCAGCGCCCTCGCCGCCGTCAACATATTGGACATCGAGACCTACCTCCGAGGAGTGGTGCCGTCGGAGATGCCGGCGAAGTACCCGCTGGAGGCGCTGAAGGCGCAGGCGGTGGCTGCGCGGGGACAGTCGCTGATCAAGGCCGGGCGGCACCGGAGGGAGGGGTTCGACCTGTGCGCCACCGAGCACTGCCAGATGTACGGCGGCGCGACGAGCGAGGACGCCAGGACCGACCAAGCTGTTGCGCTGACATGGGGCGAGGTGCTGGAGTACGAGGGCAGGCTTGCGGACACCCTCTACTCGTCGACGTGCGGGGGACACACGGGGGCGAACGAAGACTACTGGCCCGATCAGAGGCCGGTGCCGTACCTGCGGGGGAGGGCGGACTACGATGAGGAGGCAGTCGAGCTTCGATTCCCGCTGTCTGCGGACGTCTTGAAGGAGTATCTGAAGTACGGGCCGCCGGTGAACTGCAACCAGCCCGAGTTCGGGAAGTCGAGCAAGTTCCGCTGGTGGTCGGTCGTACGGCGAGAGGAGTTGGAGCCGTCACTGGAGGGCATGGTGGGCGACTTCGGAGAATTGCTCGACGTGCGGGTGACCGAGCGGGCCGACTCGGGAGTCGTGCGGGAGATCGCCGTCGTAGGGACGGATGCACTCCACAAGATCCGCGGCGGATCGGCGGCGAGGCGCGCCCTCGGCGGCCTGAACTCGGCCTCGTTCGCCATCCAGGCGATTCGGGAGAATGACGAGCTGCCCGTTGCTTTCGCCATATGGGGAGCAGGCTGGGGGCACCAGGTGGGGATGTGCCAGGTGGGAGCGGCCGGACTCGCCGACAGGGGATGGGACTATCAGGCCATCCTGTCGAACTACTATCAGGGATGTAAGACCGTGAGGCGCTACTGAGGGGAGAGGTGTGTCATCTATGCGGATAACCGATCTCGAGCCGGGCAAGGGATTCGATTGCGTGCTTCTCGTGGCGCGGAAGGAGCTGCGGCAGGGGGGCCGCGCGGGGTTCTTCCTCGACTTGACGCTGTGCGACGCAACCGGCCGCGTTCCGGCCAAGGTCTGGGAGAACGCCCCTGCCCTCGCCGACCGGTTCGAGGCCGGCGATGTCGTGCGAGTCTCCGGCATGGCCGAAACCTACCGGAACGAGCTTCAGCTTCGACTCGAACGCATCGAGGCGCTCCCGCCGGAGGAAGCCGATCCCAGCGATTTCCTTCCCCGCAGCAAGAAGGACCTGGACGCTCTGGAGAACCGCCTTGCAGAGGTGGTGAAGTCGATCGTCGATCCCCACCTGCGGGAGCTCCTGCTGCAACTCTTCCGCGACCAGGACTTCAGGAAGCGCTTCCGCACCGCGCCGGGCGCGAAGGCGCTTCATCACGCCTACGTCGGCGGCCTGCTCGAGCACACGGCCGAGGTGGTGGAGCTGTGCGAGAAGGTGGCGGAGGTCTTCCCGGAGCTCGACCGCGACATGCTGATGGCGACGGCCATTCTGCACGATGTCGGGAAGATGGAGGAGCTGAGCTGGCAGACCGCGTTCGACTATACCGATGAGGGACAGCTCCTCGGACATCTCGTCCTGGGGGAACGAATGGTCCGGGAGCGAGCAGACCAGGTGGAGGGGTTCCCCGAGGATCTCAAGCTGCGGTTGAGTCACACCATCCTGAGCCACCACGGCACGGCCGAGTTCGGATCGCCGAAGCCGCCGATGACGGCGGAGGCCATCGCCCTCCATCACGCCGAGGACTTGGACGCGAAGATCAACATGTTCCTCGGGCAGCTCGACGCCGCGCGGGAGAAGGGCCGGCGGTGGACGGAGCGCCATTTCCTGCTGGGGCGCTCGCTCTACGTGGGCGACACCGAGGCGGAGGAGGTGGAGGATGCGGATTAGCTACTCGCAGTTCGCCGCCTATCGCCGATGTCCGCAGCTCTACCGGCTCCAGTACATCGACAAGATCGTCGTGCCGGTCGGCCCGGAGCTGCACTTCGGCGCCGCCGTCCACGACGCACTCAACCGCATGTACGATCCCGGCCGGCTCCAGAGGCCGGAGCTGGAGGAGGTGGTCGAGGCATTCCTGCGCTCCTGGCGCGGTCGCGAGGCACAGGTGGCGGAAGACAAGCGTCAGGCCTACTTCGAGCAGGGAGTCGAGCTGCTGCGGCGACACTACGAGAAGTACGCTGGGGCTGACGATGGCCGGCGCACGGCAGCCACCGAGATGCGGTTCAACCTCCGTCTGCCGGGAGAGCATACCCTCACCGGGCGGATCGATCGCGTCGACGTGCTGCCGGACAAGAGGCTGGAGGTCATCGACTATAAGACGAGCCGGCGAATGCCGCCGCAGGAAACCGTGGAGAAGAATGCGCAGCTCGCCATCTACCGCATGGCGGCGGACGAGCTCTATCCCGGCTTTGAGGTCACGACGACGTTGTTCTTCCTGCTGCACGACCACCAAATGCAGACGGTTCAGAGCCCGGAGTTCCTCGACGAGACGAAACAGGATATACTCGACGTGCTCGTGAGCATCGAGCTAAAGGAGTTCGACCCGAATCCGGGCACCCACTGCGAGTGGTGCGCCTACCAGCAGCAGTGCGCCCTCTTCCGCTCGCCGGAGGAACCCGAGGACCTGGAGATCGACATCGAGGCGGCGTTGAGGGACTACGCAGAGGCGAACTCGACGGAGCGTGAAGCACGGGCGAGGAAGGAGCGGGCGCAAGAGCTTATCCACGCCTATCTGGATCGATGCCAGGCGGAGCGGGTGAAGCGGGCTGGTTATCTCGCCGAGCGGCGGCACTACAAGCGGATAACGAGCTGGGATGTCGCTCGCCTGCGGGAGATGCTGGCGCCGTTGGGGAAGTGGGAAGACGTCACGCAGATCAGCACCTCGTCCGTCAGGAACCTGCTGCGCTCGGGCGAGATATCGCGCGAGATCAAGCGGGATATCGAGGAAGCAGCCGAGTACAGCGAGACGCAGGTGCTGCGGGTGAAGCCGCTTCTGGAAGACGAGGACATCGAGGAGACGCTTGAATGACCGAAACGAGACTGACGCGCCGGTGCGTGGAGAATCTCACACCGTACACGCCCGGAAAGCCGATCGAGGAGGTGCAGCGCGAGTTCGGGCTGACCGATATCGTGAAGCTCGCCTCAAACGAGAATCCATTGGGACCCTCCCCGAAGGCCGTCGAGGCGATCCGCCGGGCGGCTGGAGACGTGTGGCTCTATCCGGACAACGATTGCTATCATCTCAGGGCGGCCCTCTCCGAGAGACTGGGGCTTCCCGGCGGCCAGATTCTGCTGGGCCACGGCAGCGATGAGCTGATACACAACATCGGACTCGCCTTTCTCGCTCCCGGCGATGAAGTCATGATGTGCTCGGGCCCCTTCAGCCAGTACGAGTTCACGGCCAAGCTGATGGACGGGACCCCGGTCTACATACCGATGAAGGAATTCCGGTACGACACCGCGGCGATGGCGCAGCGGGTGTCCTCTCGCACTAAAGTTGTGTTCATCGGCAATCCGAATAACCCAACTGGGACGATCGTGACCCGGCAAGAGCTGGCCGAGCTTCTGAAGGCGCTCCCCGACAGCACGATCCTGGTCATGGATGAGGCCTACCACGACTACGTGGACGACCCGGACTATCCGGACGCCCTGGCGCTGGTGCGGGACGGAAGGCGCGCAATCGTGCTGCGCACGTTCTCGAAGATCTACGGGCTGGCGGGTCTGCGCATCGGGTATGGAGCGACGACGCCCGAGCTCGCCGACGCGCTGGAACGCGTGCGGGAGCCGTTCAACGTCAGCAGCGTCGCACAGGCGGCCGCACTTGCGAGCCTGCAGGACGGCGATCAGGTGGCGCGAACGCGCAAGGTAAATCGGGAGGCCAAAGACTACTTCTACAATGAGTTCGAGAGACTTGGGCTCGAGTACACGCCGAGCTATGCCAATTTCGTCTGGGTCGACCTCGGGCGGGAATGTCGCCCGGTGTTCGCGGAGCTGCTGCGGAGAGGCGTGATAGTCCGCACCGGCGACGCTTTCGGCGCGCCAACACACATTCGAGTGACTACAGGCACGCCGCCGCAGAACCAGAGGTTCGTTGCCGCGCTGGAGGAGGTGCTCGGGGCAGGCTGAGACTGCTTGTGGGGCCTGGAGCCGGCTCTGCGGACGCGCCCGCCTCACCCGGCCAGGCGCTTGCAGCATCGAGGCCGGCCGGGCTGGACAACAGCGCGGCTGGGTAGCATAATGGTTGAGGGTGATCGCACGGGTATGGCACCGGTCGGACTTGGGCAGCGGGGTAGAATGTCGAAGATGCCGACCGAGAGGAGTGACCTGTCTGATGTTGTGCCGAAGATGCGGCATGGAAAGCAGTACTACCGACATATGCGAATGGTGTAACCGGCCGATGCTGCCGCCGGGGGCAGCCGTTTCCGGGAAGGCGGCGCAAGAGCTTCGGGAAAGCGGTCGCCAGCTGCCGGAGACGGGTTCCGCAGTGCCGCAGGAGCAGCCCGGCCTTCCTCTGAGGCAACAGGAATCGGAGGAGGCGGACTCTGCCCAGGAGGGCGACGCGGCGGAGGCGTCACAGCAGGCAGCACCGGACGTGCATCTTCGGCCCCTTGGCGGCGAGGGGAAGGCAACACCTTCCTCTCCTGCTCCCGCATCAGATGGAAAGCCCACTGATGGGCTCGCGCCTGACGCGACTCGCACGTCCGTGGACATCTCCCAGTACATCGGCTCCGACCAATCCATCTTCAGACCGATGAAGCGGGACGAAGAGCAGAGCAGCGGCGCCGCGGACCTGATGGCTCGGAAGAAGAGGAAGGGTGGAGCCCTCGACCAGGACAAAGGACCCGAGATTTCCGAGAACACGAGGTTGAGCCGCTGCCTGATCGTCGGCCTCGCCATCGGCACCCTCTTCGCTCTGGCGCAGTTCTTCATTACCGGCAATACGGTCCAAGTCATCTACACGAGCATCCCTCTGGGGAGAGGCGAGAACTTCTTCACGGCGCTGAAGTACGGACTCGCCTCCGGGGTGGTGTTCGGCTTCGGGCTGGGCGCGCTGCTGGTGAAGTTCAAGAAGGGATCCGCCCTCGGTGTTGTGGCAGGGATCATGGTGGGATTGAGCATTGGAAACCACCCGTGGTACTGGGCCGTGATTCCCGCCGCCATCACCGGGTTCATCGCGGGGCGATTCGCGACCATAGGCGTGCGCCGGGTGACAAACGTTTAGCGACTGACTGGAGCGCATTTCATAACCCTCACTCGCCTGGCTGTTCGCTGAAGACGCCGGCATGAAATGCGCCTGCTGGAGCCTGGCGGCTTGTGCTGCTGTTTCATAACCTCAGATGGAGGGTATGAGACGGCTTCTCGGCAACCTGGAGATCGTCCTCAACGCTCTATCGAGGGGGCGTCTCGGATATTCGCCGCCCGCCGGATGAGAGATGCTCACCCGGGCCTCAGTGGCGGCGAGGCGTTTTCGGACGACTTCGACGTTGGGAGGCGAAGCGACGATGAGCTTAGATCCTGCGCTCCTGAAAATTCTGGCATGCCCCGAGTGCAAGGCCCGCGTTGAGCTGGACGGCGAACGTCTCGTCTGTGTCCGCTGCGGCCGTCAGTACCACATAGAGAATGGAATCCCCATTATGCTGGTCGACGAGGCCGAGGGGCCGGCGGCGGGGTGGCAGCCGAAGGAAGAGTAAGAGGAGCGTCACCGACCACCTCATGTCCCAGCCCGAGCTATCCGTCTGCATCGTCAACTGGAATACGAGAGAGGACCTGGAGCAAGCGATAGTGTCTGTTCTCGAATCTGATCCCGGCCTGAATCCAGAGGTGATAGTCCTGGACAATGCCTCTCAGGACGGCAGCGCGGACATGGTGCGAGAGCGGTTCCCGGATGTGGTGCTGATCGAGGAAAAGCGGAATCTGGGCTTCGCAAAGGGGTACAATTGCGCCGCTCGGCAGGCTTCCGGGCGGCACCTTCTGATCCTGAATCCCGACACGGTGGTTCAGTCGGGTGCCCTCAAGCGGCTGATCGAATTTCTGGACTCGCACCAGGACGCCGCCGCGGTCGGCCCGCGTCTGCTGAATAGCGACGGGACGATCCAGTACTCGTGCCGGCGCTTTCCGAAGCCGATGGCGGCCGTCCTACGCAACACCGTGATAGGCCGGATCCTCCCGCGCAACCACTTCACCCGGGAATACCTGATGGCCGACTGGGATCACGAGACAGTCCGCGAGGTAGACTGGGTCTCCGGCGCGGCGGTCTGTATCAGACCGCGGGCATGGGATCAAGTCGGCGGATTCGACGAAGGCTTCTTCATGTACGCCGAGGACATGGACTGGTGCCTGCGCGCTCGCAAGGCGGGCTGGAAAGTCTACTACTGCCCCGACGCGGCTGTCGTGCACCGGATCGGGCGCAGCAGCGATCAGCGACCGATCGACATGGTCCTCCAGTTCCACCGCAGCATGGCGCGGTTCTATTCCAAGCACTACGCGGCCGACTGGCCGTGGGGCGTGCGGGCGCTGCCGGTGCTGGGCATATGGGCGCGTGCGACACTCGTCATGGTCCAGACACTGCTGAAGCGCTCGCGCGACTGGCTGGGTAGGGCCTGGGGCAGCTCGAGGTGAGTCGCTCCTTAAGAGAGAGATTAGCAGCGGCAGCGGCCGCACTGCACGACGCAGCTCTGCTGACAGCTATTTTCCACGCCCCGATCTTCTGGGGCCAGGTGGCGATACCCGAGACCCATTTTCTCGGCCAGATCTCATCCTCGGGGGGGCAGACCCTGGAGGCGGGGCTCATCGGGCTGGCGGCGCTGGCTGCGCTCTGCGCCCGCTGGCTCCGGGGGAACTGGTTCGGGCGCAGGCCCAACGCAGTGCACCTGCCGGCGGCACTGCTGCTGGCGACAGCGGGCGTGAGCACGGTCTTCTCCGTAAACCCACATGCCAGCAAGATCGAGCTCGCCCGGCTCGCCATTGGAGTGCTCCTCTTTCTGCTGGTGGCGCATCGCGCGATGCTCCCTCTCTCGCGAGTCAGCGTCGTAGCGGCCGCCTTCGCCTGTTCGGCCGTGCTCGCCATATTCATCCCGATTCCGGGGGAAGCCGGCCTTGCCATCAAGCTGTTCACTGTCATCGCCATTGGCATCACTGTGGCGGTGATGGTGACGCAGCGCGACGACCCAAACCCACACCGATGGTGGTTGAACGCGCTCATCCTGTCGGCGGCCCTCGTGGTGGCGCTCTACGGCTGGCGCGAGAAGCTCGCCATGGCTCGCGAGCTGGACAACCCAACCTGGCAGATCTTCAGCACCTTCTTCAATCCAAACCCACTGGGTGGCTTCTTCGCCATGGTCTTCCCCCTGGCGCTGAGCGCGGCGCTGGCCGCTGCCCTCCTGGCGAGAAGGCTCCTGTGGGGGTTCTGCGCCGTGGCGCTGGCGGTGACGATCGTGCCCACCAACTCGAAGGGAGCAATGCTCGCCTTCGCCGTGAGCGCGCTGCTCTATATCGCGCTGCTCGTCTCACAGAGCCGACGAGCGCGCTCGCTCGGGCGCGCCCTGCTCGTGGGAGGAGTGCTGGCTCTTGTCGTCCTCGGAGTGCTGCTCTTCCAGGTGGAACCTGTACGCGCGCGCGTCGCCGGCGAGATCGGCACGCAGAGCGCCTCGAATATGTTCCGGATACTCACCTGGCAGGGAACCGTGCGACTGGCGCAGGCCTACCCCTGGTTGGGCGTGGGCCCCGGGGCCTTCAAGTACGCCTTCCCGAAGTACGCCATCGCGGGATATGTGGAGGCGGCTCACCAGAACTACCTCCAGATGTTCGCCGAACTCGGCCTCTTCGGCGGAGTGGTCTTCCTCTGGCTGCTGGTCGCCGTCCTCTTCACGGGCGGCCGGGCGATCGCGGCGGCGCAGGACTTCCGCGGGCGGGTGACGGCCATCGGTGCCATCTGCTGCATCGCCGCCCTCATGGTCCACAGCTTCCTGGACTACAACTGGTACATTGGGGCCATCAATCTGGCTTTCTGGCTGGTCGCGGCGATGCTGGTCAACGCAGCCAACGCGGATGCCGTCACGCCATCGCCTGAGGAAGAGCGCGTGACGCCCCGGCGGAGGCGCCGGAAAGCGCGGTCCAAGCCCCAGCCGGTGCAGACGCCGGAAGATGAACCCCAGCGCGCGGCCTGGTGGCGGACCCCTGGGCGTGCCGCCGCCGTCGCAGCATTATGTCTCATCATCTTCGGCTGTGTGCAGACTCCCGCGAGGAACGTCCTCGCGCAGGATCCGCTGGACGAGGGGGACGCCTACGCTATGTCCAGCGGGACGACCGAGGAGTCTCGCCGTCAAGCCGCTCTCATGGCCTTCGAGCGGTACGACAGAGCGCGTCGGTACGATCCCGGCTGGGCCGATGCATGGGAACGGTATGGGCTGATTCTCGGCACCATCAGGGGCCTCGACCAGGGCATTGAGGCGATCCAGCACGCACGCGAGCTCAGCCCCACGAGCTTCCGGCCTTTCTCGAGCATGGCTCAGCTCTATGAGCACTACAATCAGCTCGAACAAGCTGCTGAGCTGTACCAACGAGGGCTATCTCTGTTCCCCAACCACACGAAAACGATGAAGCGACTCGCAGAAGTATACCGGCAAATGGGACAGGATGAGAAAGCACTTCAGGTCTACGAGCAGATCGTGGCGGGAGAGGACGCCCCATACAACACCTATCGGGCGCTCTCGGATGTAGATGTCGACACGAACTTCGCCTTCGCCCACTACGAGGTCGGGCTGGCGGCGCAGAGAGCCGCCGTTCGCCGACCCCAGGACGGCTTCCAGGTTGCGCTGAACGAATACAGCGCCGTGCTGCGCATCATCGCCGAGTACTTCGAGAAGGCGGAGGAATACGACAGTATGTTCGTGATGCTTCGGCGGCCGCACGAGTACCGGGCGGAAGACATGCGGAGGTTGCAGGCCAGGACCCTATGGCGGACGGCTGAGGTGTACGAGCGCGTGAACATGACGGAGCAGGCACGGGAGCAGCGGCGGCTGGCGGCTCAGGCCTGGCCGGACGTCGAGGGGCTCATTGCCGCCGACGAGGGCTCACCGGGATGACATCTCAGGCGGGGCTACACAAGCGATCCCTTCCTGCGAGAATCGCGCTTCTCACCGGCGGGTTCGGAGCCTTCCTTGCTGCGACAGTGCTGCTGGCGGCGAACATCGGCGCGGAGCCAGTGCCACTTGCCGTGATCTTCGACTCCGCCCGCTGCTACCTCGCAGGCATTCCGGTCGTCCGAGACTCTCAGCTTGCCTATATCTTCTGGCAGCTCCGGCTGCCGCGCGTGGCGCTGGGCGCCATCGTCGGGTGCGCACTGACGGTGGCGGGCGGATCGCTGCAGGGCCTCCTGATGAACCCGCTGGCCGACCCCTATCTCGTCGGAGTCTCGGCCGGCGCCGCGCTGGGGGCCAGCGCGGCCATCGTGTTCCACCTCGGCCACCTCGCCGGCGGCGCGGGGAAAGCGGTTATCGCCTTCGCCGCGGGAGCGGGGACGATGGTGCTCGTGCTCTGGCTCGCCAGCTCCCGCAGGCGCATCCAGCGCGACGCCTTCATCCTCGCCGGAGTCGTTGTGGGCTCCTTCCTGTGGGCGCTCGTGACCCTGCTGATGACCGTGGCGGGGGCTGACCTGCAGACCATTGTATTCTGGTTGATGGGCAATCTCTACGGACAGGTGGATTGGTCGGTTGTGGCGGTGACTGCTCTCCTGGTCGGGATCGGGTGTGTCGTTCTCTACGCCTACGCCCGCGACCTGAACCTGCTGTCGCTAGGCGAGGAGCAGGCGCGTCAGTTGGGCGTCGAAACCGAGGCACTCAAGATCGGCGTCATCATCTCCTCCGCGCTGATCACTGCGGCCGCCGTCTCCGTCAGCGGGATCATCGGCTTCGTCGGACTGGTGATACCGCATATGGCCCGCCGGCTGGTGGGGCCCGACCACCGGGTGCTGCTGCCCGTGGCGGGTCTTCTGGGGGCGTCGTTTCTCGTGTGGGCGGACACGCTCGCCCGCGCCATCAGCGAGATGTTCCCGGTCGGCGTCCTGACGGCGGTGTTGGGGGCGCCGTTCTTCTTCTATCTTCTCAAGACGAGGCCACGGCCCGTCTAGGGTGGTTCCAGGTGCTGGAGGCCCACGAACTCACAGTCGGATATAACGGCGAGCCCGTGCTGCGAAACGTGAATCTGACGGCGGCGAGGGGACAGTTCATCGGGTTGGTGGGGCCCAACGGCTCGGGCAAGTCGACGCTCGTGCGCGCGCTGAGCCGGGTGCTGCGGCCCATCAGCGGGCGGGCGCTCCTCGACGCGGTGGATGTCTACGAAATGAGCGCGAGGGAGCTCGCTCGCCGCCTCGCAGTCGTGGCCCAGGACTACACGGTGGCCTTCGACTTCGCCGTGCGGGATGTCGTCCTCATGGGCCGCGCCCCACACCTCTCCCGCTTCGGAGTCGAGGGACCGCAGGACTACAAGATCGCAGAAGAGGCCATGGGGCTCACCCACACGCTCGTCTTTGCCGACCGCCCGATAACCTCCCTATCGGGCGGTGAGCGACAGCGCTGCATGATCGCTCGAGCCTTGGCGCAGCAGCCCAGCGTCCTGCTCCTCGATGAGCCGACCGCACATCTTGACATCAACCATCAGATCGAAATCCTCGACCTCGCCCGACGGCTCACCACGGAGCGCGGGCTGGCCACCATCGTCGTGCTGCATGATCTCAATCTGGCCAGCCAATACTGCGATCAGCTCGTCCTCGTGTCGCAGGGGAAGGTGGTGGCCGAAGGGAGGCCGCATGAGGTGGTCACCGAGGCCCGCATCCGCTTCGCCTACGGCACCGACGTGCACGTGCGGCGCCATCCGACCACCGGCCGCCCCTACGTCACGCTCGTATCCCGACTGCCGGTTCAAGCGCCGCCCACCCGCCATACCACGATCCACCTCATATGCGGCGCGGGGACGGGCGCGGGCTTGATGCGCCGCCTGGGGGAGCTGGGCTTCGCCGTGTCGGTGGGCGTTGTGAATGTAGCCGACTCCGATCAAATAGAGGCAGAGGCGCTCGATCTCCGACGCGTGGAAGAGGCCCCGTTCTCGCCGATCACAGAGGAGACACACAGACTGAACCTGGAGATAGCGCGGGAGGCCGACATCGTCCTCGTGACAGGCATCCCCGTGGGCGACGGCAACCTGCGCAACCTCGAGGCGGCGGTGAAGGCGCGCGGTTTCGGGCGCCGAGTCCTCCTCATAGATGATCCTCCCATCCCCGGGCGTGACTTCACCGACGGCGAGGCGACAGCGCTCCAGCGACAGGTGCTGAACGCGGGCGCGGAGTTGTGCCGCGACGAGGCGGAAGCGCTGGCGCGCCTGGAGAAGGTGCCGTGACGCGGGAGCTTTGGCGATACATAGACTCCGGACCGCAGCCCGGCGCGCTCAACATGGCCCTGGACGAGGCACTCTTGGAGGCCCACGCGGCGGGAGAGGTGCCGCCGACTCTGCGGATCTACACGTGGCGGCCGGCCGCGATTTCGCTGGGGCGCTTCCAGCGAATCGAGTCCAGCGTCGACCTGGATGCCTGCCACAGACTCGGCATCGACGTGGTAAGGCGGCCCACCGGCGGCCGCGCTATTCTCCACACCGAGGAAGAGGTCACCTTCAGCCTCGTCGTATCGGAAGAGCGGCTCGGCACCAGGGGTGTGATGGACTCCTATCGTGCGCTGGCAGCGGGTATCGTCGCCGGCCTGCGGAATCTCGGCCTCGATGCCAGGCTCGTCGAGCGCTCGGCCCCGTCGTCGGCGCCGGCGATGGCTCACGACCCGGCATGCTTCGCCGCAAAGGCGCGGTGCGACCTCGTGGTGGGCTCATCGAAGCTCGTGGGAAGCGCCCAGGTGCAGCGCAGAGGCTACATCCTCCAGCAGAACTCGCTTCCATTGAGGCTCCACCCTGAGGACTGGGACGGGGTCTTCCTCAGGAAGGGCCGGCCACCGGCTGCGATGGGGCTCTGGGAGGCGGCCCGCAGAGACATCCCGTACGCCGAAGTAGCGCAGACCTTGAGAAACGGGTTCTCGGAGGCTCTCGGGGTGGTCCTTGAGGAGTCGCACGTCTCCGAACGAGAACTGCGTCGCGCGCGAGCCCTCGTTGACTGCGCCGGCGTGCTCGGGAACACGACCGGGATACCGGCCGTCTGATTAGAAGCTGTTTTATATCCTCCATCTGAGGTTATGAAACAGCAGCACAATCCGCCAGGCTCCAGCAGGCGCATTTCATGCCAGCGTCTCCAGCGGACAGCCAGGCGAGTGAGGGTTATGAAATGCGCTCTAGTCAGCAAGAGGAGGGCAGACCCACGCCAGACCCGCCCGCACCATCGTCCTCGGTGTCTGGACCCATTGCGTGAGCCGCCTGCCGCAGGACATGTATCTTCCTGGGCCGCCCTCTGCGGGCGATGAAATGGCCCCTAGAACCGGCCCCCACGTCCTCCGCGCCCCCCACGTCCTCCGCGCCCTCCGCGGCCGCCCATCATGCCAGGGCCGCCACCCCTGCCGCCACGAGCCGGCCCCGCTGCAGCGGCCTCACCGCCCTCCGCGGCCGCCGCAGCCGCCGCAGCCGCCGCGGCCGCCGCGGCCGTAGCTCGAACGGCCTCTTCGAGCGCCCGTATCTCCTCCACGCTTCGCTTCGGCTTCCGTGCCACCGTAATGGTTTCCCTGGAGCCGATCTCCCCCAGGGGCCGCGCACCGCGAACGTAGATCGGGAAGTACCCGTCGAGCACCTCCAGGTACTTCGCACCCGTGACCATGCTGACGGGCATCACGATCTGCTTCCCCTTCGCCTTGCCCTCCTCCGCCGTGAGCGACACCCATTCCAGCTCCGTGTCGTTCCAGTCTTTCGCCTTGATCAGCGTCGTCGGACCATAGAGCGCAGCGAACTCGCGGACAGCTGCCATCTTATCGACCTCGGGAATACCGGTCGCCGCACTGGCCGCCGGCTGCGCCTCCGCCGCCTCCGCTCCCGCTTCCGCCGTCGCCGCGCCCCGGCCGCCTCCTCCGCGCCCGCCACGACCGCGACGTCCGCCGCCTCCACTCTCAGCCGGCTCCGGAGTCGCCTCCGCCGTTTCCACAGCAACGGCGCCGCCCCGACGCCCACCGCGCCCCCCGCCCCGGCCCTGTCTCCCACCGCCCGGCGCAGGAGTCGATCCCGCCGTGTCGACAGCCGCGCGCCCGCGCCGACCCCCGCCGCTCTCAGCGGCTGCCGCCTCGGGAGCAGCTTCGCCCTCCTCAGCGCCCTGGGCGGCCGCAGTCTCGGCGCCCTCCTCCTCGATAGCCTCTTCTCCCCCCAAGGTGAGACGCTTGCCCTCGGCCTGAGGCCCTTTCTTGCAGCCCGCAACCAGGGCCAGCGTAATGAGTGAAAGGATAGCGAGGAAGACCGCGAGTCGCATTACAGGGGCTCGTGAGTCCGACATTCGTTATCGACCTCCTGTCGCCGCGCCTGGTCCGGCCAGCCGGCAGCGTAATACTACGGCGAAAGCCGCGTCTTGTCCTTCGACAAGATGCCATTTCCCGAGCATCCACTCGCCTGCCCGGGGGCTTTACACGGGGCTGTCGCCCCCGCTAGAATAGCCCCATAGACCTATGAAATGCAAGTCCCATCTGCGACGAGCCACTGTAGCCCGCCGCGACAACCTCTCCACCCAGGAGATTAGACGCCGCAGCGCCGCCGCGAGTTCCCACCTGTTCGGGCTTTCCGAGTTCGGAGCCGCCCAAACTATCATGTTCTTCGTATCCTTCGGAAGCGAGATCGATACCGTCCCGATGATCGAGGCGGCGCTCGCCCAGAGCAAGCGAGTGGCGGCGCCCCGGGCCCATCCCGGAAGCAGAGAGCTCACCCCGTGTGAGATCCGGAACATCGCCGAGGACCTCGCCCCCGGCGCGCACGACATCCGGGAGCCCAGGGCCCACTGCCGACCGGTCGCCCTCGAAGAGATCGATCTCGTGATCGTCCCGGCCGCGGTCTGGGGCGAGGAGGGGTATCGCGTCGGCTACGGCGGCGGATACTACGACAGATTCCTCTCCCGTCTCCCGCGAGCGATGTGGGTCGGACTCGGGCTCGAGATGCAGGTCGTCCCGCACGTCCCGCGCCAGCCGCAGGACCTCCCGGTCGACGTGCTCGTGACCGAATCCGGAGTCAGGCGGTTCGCCCGCGGCGACGCCGACAGAACGAAAGGGGGCCGCGATGTCCCGCGACCGGATCCGACTTAGAGGCATATCGCTCTATGGATGCCACGGCGTAACGCCGGCGGAGCGCGAGGTCGGCCGCCCGTTCGAGGTGGATGTCGAACTCGTCCTCGATCTCTCTGCCGCCGCGGAGACCGACGACCTCGGCACGACCGTCGATTACGCGGCCGTGTGCGATGTCGTCAAGCGCGTGCACGAGGCAGGTCCCTATCACTTGCTGGAGGCGATGGCGGGGCGAATGGCGAAAGAGATTCTGGGCGCGTTCGCAGTCGACGAAGTCACGGTCCGGGTGCGCAAGCCCCATCCGCCTGTCGGCGCCGTCGTCGGAGCGGCGGAGGTAGAGATCGCCCGCCGGGCCGCTCGCGATTCCCGAGATTCGGAGGAAAGCCTTGCCTAGAAGCTGTTTCATAACCTCCATCTGAGGTTATGAAACAGCAGCAAAAGCCGCCAGGCTCCAGCAGGCGCGTTTCATGCCAGCGTCTCCAGCGGATAGCCAGGCGAGTGAGGGTTATGAAATGCGCTCTAGCTATATACCAAGCATCGGGCTCGAGGTCCACGCCGAGCTGAGCACGAAGACGAAGGTGTTCTGTGGATGCTCCACGGCCGTGGGGGCGCCGCCCAACACCCAGGTGTGCCCCGTCTGCCTCGGCTTCCCCGGAGTGCTCCCCGTGCTCAACGAGCGCGTCGTCGAGTACGGCCTCCGCGCCGCGCTCGCCATGAACTGCGAGATCTCCCGCCCGAGCATCTTCGAGCGCAAGGGCTACTACTACCCCGACCTCCCGAAGAACTTCCAGATCTCCCAGAAGCGTTCCCCGCTCGGCCTCCACGGGCACATTGAAATCGGCGTCAACGGCTCCTCCAAGCGCGTCCGCATCGCCGACGTCCACATCGAGGAGGACGCGGCGAAGCTGCTCCACCCCGAGGACGACCCCCAGCACAGCCTCGTGGACTTCAACCGCGGCGGCGTCGGCCTGCTCGAGATCGTCAGCCAGCCCGACATGAACTCCGTCGCCGAGGTCGAGGCCTACATGAACGCCATTCGCAGCATGCTCCGCTACCTCGACATCTCCGAGGCGCGAATGGAGCAGGGCCAGCTCCGCTTCGAGGCGAGTGTGTCCGTGCGACCCGAGGGGCGAGAGGAGCTCGGTACGCGGGTCGAGATCAAGAACCTCAACAGCTTCCGGGCGGTGATCGGCGCCGTCGAATACGAGATCGAGCGCCAGACTGCGGCGCTCGAAAAGGGCGAGACGCTCCATCAGGAGACTCGCCTCTGGGACGACATTCGCAGCGTGACGGCGACGATGCGCCGCAAGGAGACGTCGGACGACTACCGCTACTTCCCCGAGCCCGACCTCGTCCCCCTGGAGATCGATGACAAGTGGATCGCTCGGGTGCGGGCGGAGCTGCCGGAGCTGGCGGAGCTGCGCGGGCGGCGCTTCGCCGCCGACTACGAGCTCACCGAGTACGACGCCAACATCCTCACCACCGAAAAGGCACTCGCCGATCTCTTCGAGGAGACGGTGAAGGCCGGCGCGCCCGCCAAGGCGGCCGCCAACTGGGTGACCGGCCGGCTGCTCTACCACGTGAACGAGCAGAGCCTCAACCTGGCCGAGATGAAGCTGACTCCCGCGGGGCTCGCCGAGCTGATCTCCATGCTCGACTCGGGCGCCATCACAGGTCCCGCCGCCAGGCAGGTCTTCGACCGGGTTGTGACCTCCGGGGAAATGCCCAAAGCCGTCGTCGCAGAGCTGGGCCTCACCCAGATCAGCGACGATGACGCCCTCACCTCCGTCATCCAGGAGATCATCGCCCAGCACGCCGACGCCGTCGAGAACTACCGCAACGGCAAGGAGAGCGCGCTCAAGTTCCTCGTGGGCCAGGTGATGCGCAAGACCAAAGGCCGCGCCAACCCGCAACTCGCCACCGAGCTGCTTACGAAGGCCATCGGCGCAGAGTAGTCGTCACACGCGGCCGCCACCCTCTGCTCGGTCGCCGCTCGACCTTTCCGCCGAGCCGATCTGCCTGAGCAGCCGCTTCACCTGTAGGTACTTCACCATGCCGAACACGCCCACCACGAGCGCGGCCGGAATGAACACCCACCCCAACAGCTTGATGGCAAGCGCATCGAAGAACTGGATGAAGGTCACACCGCCGATGAGGAACGTGAGCATCGTGCGGAGATAGGCGAGCGCGGTCCGCTCGTTGGCGAGCACCGTCCGCTGAGCCGCCAAATGGTCGCGCAGAATCAATTCGTCTTCGCAGTACCGGGAATACGGGCTGTCCGGTGTTTCCATGCTGCCTTCTTCCTGCCGGCCTCCCACGCTGCCGGCAGAGCAGTACTTCGCAGGGAGAGAGCGCGGCTCCTGCCTCGCGTCGCCTCCGCGCACCCCCCGGCAGGCATCAACACCTCCCTGCGGAATGTGGCAAACGTTAGGGGCGGATGAGCCCCTCCCCTATTCGTGAGAACCGCGGAGGAGAGTCCAATGCAGTGCCCCAAGTGCGGCTACCTGCTCCAGCCGTTCGAGACGGAATGCCCCCGCTGCTCGCGGATGGCGGCCCAGCCCTGCGGGAACTGCGGCAAGCCCGGGGTCGCGGGGACGTGCGCCGACTGCGGCCGCAGCCTCTGCGCCGAATGCGCCGTCGAGGACGGAAGCAAGCAGCTCTGCCCGGTGTGCGCGCCGGCCGATCGAGCGGCCGCCCGATCCACAGAGGTGTCGCAGACCACGGGCGAGCGTCCTCTGCCCGGCCCCGGCTTCGTCCGCCACGCGAACCTGCCCGGATACGCCGGGCTGTGGGGCCAGCTCCGCCGCGCCTGGGTCTTCATGCGCGAGGCCCTCACGATGGCCTTCCGCGACAAAGACCTCCTCCTGCCGCCCATCCTTTCCGTGATCGCATCGAGCGCCTTCCTCGTGCTGGCGCTGTTGGGGCTCAAAGCGTTGGGACTCTGGGACCAGTTCGTGAGCGAGGAGGAAGGCTGGAACGCAGTCCAGGTCGTCGGCGGGCTGATCATCGCCTTCATCTTCTACGCCATCAGCTACTTCTTCACCGGCATGACCGTGCACCTCATCAACGTACACCTGCGCGGGCGGGACGCGCAGCTCGGCACGGCCTTCGCCGACGCGCTGAAGAACCTCCCCGCGCTGCTGCTGCTGGCCGGCGCCTCGGCCATCGTCTCCATGCTCACCAGCCGCCGCCGGCGTGAGGGGGGAGTGAGCGTAGGCGACCTCGCGGCCGGCGCCATCCGACGCGTTTGGACAGTAGTCGTCTACCTGATCCTGCCGATCATCATGCTCGAAGACGCGCCCTTCTTCAAAGCCTTCGGCCGGGCGAAGGAGATCCACACCGGCAACCTCGTGCCCATCGCCATCGGCGAGATCGGTGTCATCATCGTCAACCGCATCATCGGCTTCGTCGCCATCTTCCTCGCCATCATCGGCGTGGTCGGGCTCTCCGTCGTCGGCGGCACCATCGCGCTGATCCCCGCGCTCATCCTCGCCGGCATCTGGATCGCCTTCATCATGGCCTACACGAACTTCGTGCGGACGGCCTATTACACGTGCCTGTATCTGTGGGCGGTCGAGCGCGCCGCGGCGGCCGAAGACGCCGCCGTCCCGCAGCCGCTGGCAGCGGCGATGGCGGCGTAGGGTCACGAGTCTTGCCGGGCACGCTCTGCTGCAGCAGTCGTGTGTAGGTGGCTGAATGTCCGCCGCAAACACAGGCTTGGGATGATATGTGCAGCGACCTCGAGATTCGAATCTGTGCCGAAGCCGATATCTCCCTGCTGGAGCGCCAAATCCCCTCAAGCGGAGCTTCGAGCGTCCATGCCTTTCGCTACGCGAGACAGCAGGACGGGCGCAGCACGTACCTGGTCGCCTGGCTGGGAAGCCTCCCTGTGGGGCACCTCGACCTCCGGTGGGATGGGGTGCAGGATTGCGAGGCCGCACAGCAGCACCTGGCCGGGTGTCCGGAGTTAAACGGGATCGTTGTGCTCCCCGAGTGCCGCTCCCAGGGCATCGGCACACAGCTGATCTCCGCCGCAGAGACGATGGCGCGGCAGCGCGGCATCAGGACCGTGTGCGTGGGCGTCGCCCCGGAGAACGGCCGGGCGCGGGCGCTCTACGAACGGTTGGGATACGTGGCCTGGGACCGTGGGGTAGTGGATGCCTATTGGGTCACGGTCGATGCGCGGGGCCGAGAGACGCGCCACGCGGAGCAGTGCCTCTATCTCCGAAAAGAGCTGACCGGCACGGAGTGAAGCGGCAGAACCGGATCGCTTTCCGGCTGCGCTGGCTCGCGAACACGCGGGGTGGAGAAACCTAGCCCAATCCATGCTACAATATTTGCGCTTCCATACCAAGGGGATGGCGCGCGCCGGCCCTGAGACGAGAAACGACCCGCCCACTCGGGCGGGTCGCTGTCGTTCCGCTGCGAGGTGCAGCCTACTTGGATTCCGCTTCCGGCGTTTCCTCATCGGGAGCGCGGCCGGACCACACCGGCGTGCCGTCCCGCTCGCGCAGCCGCACCCGCTTGTTCGCCTGCGTCATCTCGCGCGCCATGAGGACCTGCTTCCCATTCATCTCGACGACAGACCCGGTGACTGCCACACTTTCCCCGGGGTTGACGACGAGGTCAGACTGCTCGGCAAACCACGAAGGAGCGAGGTGCACGCGCGTTCGCTCTCGCTCTCCCGTCCGAACGGTGAGCGCCAGCCCGCGGCCCATGCCGCCCATGGGCGTCACTTCCTCCACCCCCTCGACGACGCCGGCCCTCGTTTGGACGCGCTGGGGATCGTACATACCGCTGTAGCGGGAGCCCGGCCCCCAGCCATCCCAGTTCTGCCAGCCGCCGGCCCATTCGGGCTGGCCCTCTCTCGTGCGGAGCCGCACCCGGTCCTGATTGCGCACCATCTCGGTCGCCATGATGGGTCGCTCGCCATCCATGTCCACGGGCACGCCTCTGACGGTCACTTCCTGCCCTATGCCGAGGCCCGGCATGCCGTCTTCCACATGCCAATATGGGCCCAGATGGACTCGGTGCCGCTCCCGCGTCTGCTCGCGCGAGCGCTCCTGGCTCTGGCCGCCTTCGCCGTCCCTGTTTCGCTCTCGCGCCCGCAGGCGAAGGACGACCCCGCGTCCCATGTCAGCCCCGCCCGGCGCAATGCCGTCTATGCCTTCGATCTCGCCCGTGATCTCCTCCATGTCGTTGTGCCCCCACGCGCCCGCGTACCGGCTCCACTCCTCGCGGTCGGCGCCCGCCCAAAGCGGAGCCCCTTCCTCGTTGCGGAAGCGATACGTGCGCCCGTTCCAGTTCATCTGCCGCGCCTGCACCGCTCCGCTCTCGCCATGGCCCGCGCCGATGAACTCCACCGTATCCCCCGGCCGCGGTGCAATCCCCAGACCGTCCGCATACCAGGGCGGCCCAAGCTGCACCCGCCGCCTCGCGCCGTCCTCGGTCTGCACGAGAATCGACTTATCCGTGCCCCGGCCTCGGCCCTGCTCGGGCTCCTCGACGACGGTCCCGCGGATGGACTGCTCTTCACCGTGGTTGTACTGCCAGCGGTGCTCGCGGCCCTGACCGAGCCCCGGGCCTTGCCCTTGGCCGTGCCGATACTGATGCTGATACTGCTGTTGGTACTGGTTCCCCCCACCGCGGCCCGCAGGAGTCCCGTATCTCCCCGCGCCGCGCGAGCCACCCCTGGCGCGTGATCCCCGCGCGCCGCCTTGCCGGCCTCGATCGGCCGATCCACCGCGGCCGCCACCGCCCCCCCGGCCGGCGGACCGATTCTGCCGGTTAACTCCGCCGCCGCCACCCCGGCCGCCTCCGGCCTCGACCGGCGCCATAACTAATACGATGCTCGCCAACGCACACGTGGATGCCATACAGATCCGATGCAGGTTCATAGTCCTCCCTCGCTGTGCCAGCGCGGTTCTCCCCTATACTCTTTCATTCCCCAAACCAGTGTAGCTTATACATGGCTCCCCTCGCGTCTTCCATCGGAAACACCCCACGTGGCCTGCCGGCGACAGGGCGGGAGAGCGGCAGAAAAAACATCGGGGTCCGCCGAAGCGGACCCCGAAGGTGTTCCGAGGTGACGATCCTTTAGAGGAGGTGTCACCCTACTCCAGTGTGGATCCGGTGGCCTCCCTAGGAGACGCCACCTCCGGGTCTATTTAACATTAGCACCACCTCCTTTCGCTACCTGCAAAATACCACATCCAGGGCGCGGAGTCAACGGCGCGGCCGTTTTCGAGTCTTGAGTTACCATACATAGGTAACAGGTAGGGAGCAAGCGACGGGAGTGGTGCCAGAGAGCTGCGAAACGAGGAAAGGCACCGGCACCTTCGGTAGAGTGTTGTTGGATAGACCACCTA
>Ga0307377_10001807_pt1 | contig 26219 bp, 13 predicted proteins | sample TR3MG_FD_202535 | JGI IMG/M metagenome (GOLD analysis project Ga0307377, IMG submission 202535) | Soil microbial communities from Risofladan, Vaasa, Finland - TR-3 | ecosystem: Environmental > Terrestrial > Soil > Coastal area > Acid sulfate soil | place: Finland: Risofladan, Vaasa | collected... | reverse complement strand
AGGGTCGTTAAACGAAGACCGAAGCCGCACAGATTACTCACCGAACCAAGACACATCCTGCGGCAACGCCTTCTGCAACAACAGCAGCGTCATACCGAGGCGTTCTTAAGGTAGTGCCATTGGTCTCTGACCCCTTTAGTTCACTACGAATGATGATGAGCAAATCGGGTTCGACTTTGATCAATAGTGAAAGGTGAGGCGGCTATGAAAATCAATTTCTCTCCGCTTTGGTTTTGATGGTGAATGGAGGATAGCCGCATGAAAACTTTCGCCCAAGTGCTGTGCTTGATCGCGCTTAGTAGTGCCCTTTCCGCGTGCGCGAGTAACGATATCCGCTGGACTGAGGAAGTGAAGCTTTCCGACGGTCGGGTCATTCAAATTCAGCGGCACGTGGAGCTAACGGAATCCGGGTTTCCGGCGCAGCGCCGCGGGCTCGACAGGTACCAGGAGATTTGCTATCCGCCTATGAATATCCACTGGAAATCCAAAGGTGGCTACCAGCCGGACATCTTCGACATTGTCGATGGCAAGGCCTATATGCATGTCCCCATCTATGACTGCTTTCAGTGCATGCTGCAAGGCTATCCCGAAACGGACGCGCTCTATTTTGTCTGGAACAACGGGGAGTGGAGGCGGATCAGGCATGAGGAGTTTCCAGAAGCGTCCGAGTGGAACCTCCTAATGCAAACAAGCAGGGGATCGACGAAAACCGACCCGCAAGGGCTGATAACCGTCGAGGACAAGACCACCGGTGAATGGACCGACTCCACACTACGCTTAGACCAGGAACGTTCTGGCTGGAGACGGGTTAATGAAGGTGGTAAGGGGATTGGGCGATGTAAAGCCTGCCGCAGCGAAAAAATTAGCACAAATGCAAGTCCAGAAATCTTTATCAACGATGGCAAGACCGCCTGCCAGCGTTAATCAAACTTAAGGGGGCTTATATGCCAAGCTCGAAGGACTACGCGCTATTCTCGGCCAATTCCTATGCGGCGTCCGCGAACGTCGTAAACGAGAACAATGTAATACCGATTCCGGATGGATGGGTCTCGATAGAGAGAAGGGCCGACGACGCCACCGGCTTCCTCGCGCGCGCCTATACGAACGGCAGCGAGATCGTCATTGCCTATGCTGGTACTACGTGGGAAGACGGTATGAAGTCGCTGGACTGGGTCAACGGAAACATTCCAGGTGCCACCGCGTCGTCTCTTGCAGGGCAGATCGTCGATGCTGCGCGATTCTATCTGGACGTACTGAAGAGTAATCCCGGTGTCGAAATTAGTTTCACGGGCCACTCGCTTGGGGGCGGCCTGGCGTCCCTGATGGCTGTATTTTTCGACAAGCAAGCGTATACGTTCGACGAAGCCCCATTTGAGCGGTCTGCCGACTCGGATAGCGTCGTGAACGCGCTCAAGCAGCGGCTTGCTGCAGACTATTCACTCGCTGATCTTGCGCCGGAATTTTCAGCGTACGTTCCGGGCACGACCAATCTCGCGCGCGAAGGCAATGTCCAGAGTACCTACGTCAACGGTGAGGTGTTGCGCAATTTCCGGGCGTATCTGGCAGCAGCAGCCACACTGGCGGGCGGCCCAGTGGGAGGGCTGGTGGCTATTGCCGCGACATTGGCAATCTCCGAGATCGCCGGCCCCGCGCCAAACGTGATTGACCCGCAGGCCACGGGCACGGCCGCCACGGACCTGCATGACATTCGCATTCTTACTGCCTTCCTGCAATCGCCGGCGTTTCTCCAGGCCAACCGTGCCAATCCCGATTTCCTGCAGCAGCTGTTCAAGTCCCCACTCTATGTTGACAAGACGCAAAATAGGCCGGAGCACAACTTCCTCAACCTGATGCTGCAGCAGCAAGCGGCGGGCAATCAGGCACTGGATCGGCTGGCGGAGGACATTGGAAAATTCACGGGCGCACTCGACCCGGTGGAAAACAACGTTCCAGGCGCCGACGACCTACTTAAATCGGCCTTGTATCAACTGACTCTTGCTCTTTATTATGGCGAAGGTGAAAACCGCACCGGCGTTATGGATGCGCCCTTCGAGTCGTTGATTAAATCGGTGCCCGGAGGTATCCAGTTTGCTCCAGACCCCGAACGGAAAGTCGACTACAAAGTCAGTCTCAGGTCGGTACTGGACGAATTAGGGCTGTACTTCGCCGACGTAAAAGCCTACTTGAAGCAGGACGCCGGGCGGTACACGCTGCCAACCGAGGGCGCCATGGATGTGCTCGAGGTTAATGACGACAAGACCGACGTCATGCTGGGTAGCACCCACGACGACACGCTGCAGGGCGGCCGCGGCGGCGACATTCTACTGGGACGCGCGGGCGCGGATCGACTTGATGGTGGTGACGGCGAAGATACGCTTTTTGGGGGCGCGGGCGCGGACATCCTGAATGGTGGTGATGGCGAAGATACTTACGTGATCAACACCGGTGACGGCAACGATCAAATTGACGACAGCGACCACAGTATCGTAAAGCGCGACGGCAAGATGTTCAACGGGGGCTTTAGTCAGATTGCCAACACCAATACGTACGAGCTTATCACCGACGATCAGGTGAAGATTTCGATTAACTCACCAGCGACCCTTGACTTTGGCAACGGTGACACTATTACGTTTCAGGATCTCACGACGGTCGATCTTGTCAATCAGGATCTTGCTGGCATTCGTTTGTTCAAAGCGGCGGAGGCGCCGACCACCACTCTCACCATCACCGGCGACATCACCCCCACCGACATCGACCCGAGCAAAGCGGGCATCCAGGCCCAGGGCGACGCGCAGAGCAACCCCATCGGTGCCAGCCAGCCCTACGGAGATATCCTCGGCGGGAGTGACGGCAACGACCATATCCTGGCTGGAGAGCTGAATGACGACGTTGGCGGTGGCGCTGGAGACGACTGGATCGAAGGCGGAAACGGCAATGACTACCTCGGAGGTCGAACAGGCGATGACCTGATCGAAGGCGGAGCCGGAAACGACCTTCTGTTCGGCGAAAGCGGCGACGACCAGCTCTACGCGAATACTCAGATAGATATCGCCACCGCCATCGCCAACGGCAACAGCGACACCGGCAGCGGCCAGAAAGGCGACTGGCTCTCGGGCAACGCCGGCGATGACACGCTGGTCGCCGACGCCGACAACGACGTTCTCACCGGCGGCGGGGGCGCCGACCTCCTCGTCGCGGGGGCGGGCGACGACTACATCCTCGGGGATGCCGACTATTACGCGCAATACCTCCCGGAAGACACCCCGCGTTACAGCATAAGCGGCACAGACTGGTACCACAGCGGTGCAGAGACATTCGACTGGACTGTCACCATAGACCAGGACGGCACCGCACATTTCTATCCGGTGGTCGGCGAAACCGACCCGGCCGACAGCGGGGCGGATGTGATCTATGCCGGAGCGGGTGCTGATCGGGTATGGGCGGGCGCGGGTGATGATGTTCTATATGGCGACGACGGTGACGACACGCTGGACGGCCAAGCGGGCAATGACATCCTGATCGGCGGCGCCGATAACGACGTCTTGTTCGGCGGCGAGGACAACGATTATCTGGATGGCGGTGACGGCGTCGACACCCTGTGGGGCGGCAACGGCGACGACGATCTTTTCGGTGGCGCGGGTGACGACAAACTCTACGGAGAAACCGGCGCCAATTATCTCGACGGCGAAGACGGCAACGACATCCTCAACAGCGGCGGCCCCGGCAGCAACCTGTTCGGCGGCGCCGGCGACGACGACCTCTCTGCCGCCGATGGTGGCAATTACCTCGACGGCGAAGACGGAAACGATAGCCTCACCGCCGACGCCGGCGACAATACGCTGTTCGGCGGGGCGGGCGATGACGATCTCTCCGCGGGCGGCGGCAACAACTACCTCGACGGCGAAGAGGGCACCAACACGCTCTACGCCGATGGCGGCGGCAACACCCTGTTTGCCGGGGCGGGCGATGACAATCTTTCCGCCGGCGGCGGCAACAACTATCTCGATGGCGGCGACGGGACCAACATGCTCATTGCCGACGGCGGCGCCAACACGCTGTACGGTGGCGCGGGCGACGACACCCTCTCTTCGGCGGGCGGCAATAGCTATCTTGAGGGCGGCGACGGGACCAATACGATCCTCGCCGACGGCGGCGGCAATACGGTGTACAGCGGCACGGGCGATGACACCCTGTCCTCCACAGGCGGCAACAGCACGCTGGATGGTGGTGACGGCAACGACTTGCTCATCGCCGACTTGGGTGGCAACACGCTGGATGGCGGCGCGGGCGACGACACCCTGTCTTCGGCGGGCGGGGGAAGTTATCTGGATGGCGGCGATGGCAACGACATCCTGATCGCGGACGGGGGCAACAACACGTTGTTTGGCGGAGCGGGCGAGGACCGGCTCTCTGCCGGCGGCGGCGCGAATATGCTTGACGGTGGTGCAGGCAACGATACCTACGTTTTCGACTCAGGGTTCGGCGAGAATCATATCGCCGATAGCGGCTTCTTGAACTATGGCAGTTACAAGGCTGATCTTGACGATATCAACATGGCGCTATTTCAGTTCGACTTCGCCGGTTCGGGGCTCGAAGTAGGCCTGGGTTCGCTAAAGCTCAGCTTCGCCAATGGTGACGTACTGCACATCGACGGCTACGACCCGAACGATCCGCTCAACAGCTGCTCTATCAGCACCTTCCAGTTCAATGATCAGACCCTGAGCCTGCAGGACATCCTCGACTTGGGCGGGCCAGCCGTCAACTTCACCATCGGCCCCGACATTGTCGGCACGGACAATGCGGACGTGATTCAGGGCACGGACAAGGCCGAACACATCGACGCGCTGGCAGGCGACGACATCATCAACGCTGGGGCGCGGGACGACACCATAGAAGGCGGCGATGGCGACGACACCATCGACGGCGGTATCGGCGCCGACGTGATGAAGGGCGGGGCGGGGAATGATACCTACGTGGTGGACAACACGGGCGACACGGTGACGGAAAACCTCGACGAAGGCTGGGACGCGGTTCAGAGCTCGATCAGCTACACGCTGGGCGACCACGTCGAAGGTCTCACCCTGACCGGCGCCGACAACATCGACGGCACGGGCAATGCGCTGGACAACTACATCAACGGCAATGACAGCGCCAACGTTCTGTCGGGAGCGGCAGGTGACGACTGGCTGGACGGCGGCGCGGGGGACGACACCCTCGCGGGCGGTGCGGGCAACGACACCCTGTCGGGAGGCGCAGGTGCGGACGTCATGGCGGGTGGATCGGGCAGCGATGTCTATGTCGTGGACAGCAGCGGCGACGCGGTGACCGAGAATCCCTACGAGGGGACGGACACGGTGCAAAGCAGCATTAGCTACGCGCTGGGCGCAAACCTCGAGAACCTGAGTCTGACGGGCACCGACGCGATCGACGGCGCCGGCAACGAACTCGATAACCAGATCTCCGGCAACAGCGCGGACAACCTGTTGGCGGGCGGCGCGGGCAACGATGCGCTCGGCGGCGGCGCCGGGGCGGACACCATGGTCGGCGGGACGGGCGACGACAGCTACTCCGTCGATGACGCCGGCGACATGGTCGTGGAGAACCTCGGTGAGGGCACGGACCTCGTCGTCAGTACCATCAGCTACACGCTGCCCGACAACGTGGAAAACCTCTCGCTGTTCGGGCAGGGCAACGTCGGCACAGGCAACGCGCTGGACAACGTCATCACCGGCTACAACGCCAACATCGCTTATGCGCTGTCCGGAGAGGCCGGCAACGACACGCTCACCGGAAATGACCGCGGTGACACCCTGGACGGCGGCAGTGGTGCCGACGTGATGACTGGCGGGTATGGCGATGACGCCTACTATGTGGACGAAGGCGGCGATCAGGTGGTCGAGAACTATGTGGGCAAAACCTATACGGCAGGGGGGGGCTATCAGTACACCATAGTCGACATCGACACGGTCAATTCTTCCATCAGCTACACGCTGGGCGACAATCTGGAAAACCTCAATCTGACCGGCGCGGACAACATATACGGCGCGGGCAATGCGCTGGACAACGTCATCAACGGCAACGCGGGCGCGAACTCGCTGGAGGGCGGCGCGGGCAACGATACGCTCAACGGTGGAGCCGGCGCGGATGTGATGGATGGCGGCGCGGGAAAAGATACCTACTATGTGGACGACGCCGGCGATCAGGCGATCGAGACCGTGGTGGGTCTGGCCCAATGGTCGGACGGACGATTTTATGCCGGAGAGCCGGACCGGGTTTATTCCTCGGTCAGCTTTACCCTCGGGGACAACCTCGAAGACCTCACGCTCACCGGGTCAGACAACATCGACGGCGGCGGCAATGCGCTGGCCAATTTGATCATCGGCAATGTTGGCGTCAATGCGCTTTCCGGCGGCGCCGGGGACGACATCTACTACGTCAAGAACTCGGGCGATACGGTGATAGAGAATGCGGGAAACGGCATCGACCGCGTATACGCAAACGTGGATTTTGCGCTTAGCGGCAATACCGAATTCCTGTACCTTAATGACGGAGCCGTTATCGGGATAGGTGATGATTCTAACAATACCATAGAGGGCAATATTGCCGATAACCTGCTCGATGGCAAGGCGGGCGACGATCATCTGGATGGGCGCGCCGGCAACGACACGATTTCCGGCGGCGATGGGAACGACGTCATTCTGGGCGGCTACGACGATTACGTTCGGTACGACAACGGCTGGCAACTCATCGCCAACTCGGACGTACTGGACGGCGGTGCGGGTGAGGACAACATCGACGGCGGCTCAGGCAACGACACGATCACCGGCGGCGCCGGCGACGACGTGCTGGTCGGCGGCTACGATGACGGCGGCGAGGGCGGCGATCCCTTGCCGAACAACGACACCATCGATGGCGGTGACGGCAACGATTCGATCGACGGCGGTTCCGGCGCCGACACGCTCTTCGGGGACGCCGGCGACGACGTGATCTATGGCGGGGACAACAGTTGGGGCAGCAGCATCTACGATCCTGCGACCGATACCTATACCGAGATGTCCGACGCCGACGTGATCGATGGCGGCGCTGGAGACGACACTATCGACGGGCAGGCCGGGGACGATGTGCTCCGCGGCGGTGCCGGCGCCGATGTGGTTTATGGCGGGGACGGCAACGACACCCTCGATGGCGGAACGGGGCTGGATACCCTGAGCGGCGGTCAAGGCGACGACGTGTATGTCGTGGACGGCAGCTACGTGCAAACGGCCGGTGTGCCTGCGCTGAACGATTGCGGCGAGCCGGTGCTGACCGAGCAACTGGTGTGGACCACGGACGCGGTGACCGAATACGGCGGCGAAGGCTATGACGCCGTATACAGCAGCGCCGGCTATGCGCTGACGGACGACGTGGAAGAGCTGCGCCTGACTTTCGATCCGGCAATGGCGGCGGGCGATCCGCAGCGGTACGCCGATTTGCTCGCCTTCGGGCAAAACGGCTTCGGCAACGATCTCGACAATCTGATCGTCGGCGACGAACTCGCCAATCGCCTGGAGGGCGGTGCGGGCGACGATACCCTGGAGGGCGGCGCGGGCAGCGATACGCTGGTGGGGGATGCCGGCAACGACACTCTGCGCGGCGGTGCGGGCGACGATCGTTATGTGTTCCGCCTCGGGGACGGGGCGGACAGGGTTGTGGATAGCCAGGGCAGCGACACGCTGCATCTCGGCGGCGGTTTGACCCTGGCGGACATTCAGGTCGTGAACGACAACGGCGACGCCGTCGTCAGCATCGATGGCACCGACGATTCGATCGTGCTCGACAACTGGTTCGGGCAGATAGAGGGCGTGAGCCTCGTCGAATTGTGCGACGGGACCGTGCTCGACAGGCAGGGAATCGCAATCATGGCGAGCTCGCCGATTCCGGATGAAGCATTGCCCGACCAAACTACGCTTGAAGACGATCCATACAGCTTCGCAGTTCCGGCAGATACCTTCAGCTATTCGAGCGCCGGCAGTGGCGATACGCTTTCTTATTCTGCGACCTTGGCGAACGGTGCTCCTTTGCCTCACTGGCTGTCCTTGGACGCGGCCAGCGGCATTTTCAGCGGCACCCCGACCAATTGGGACGTAGGCGCCTTGGGTCTTTCGGTGATGGCGACGAATGCCGCCGGAAACTCGGCCAGCAGCAACTTCACGTTGGACGTGTTGAATGTAAACGATGCGCCGACGGTAATCGGCCCACTGCCGGATCAGTCCGCTACGCAAGGGCAGGCGTTCAGCTATACTTTGCCGAGCGCGGTCGCTCAAACGGGCTTTTTGAACGATGCGACGGACACGGGCACGCCAGACCGAGTCTGGCCTGTGTATGACAATAGTGTCGGCGGGGGTAGCGGCAACGATACCTACTCGTTTGCGCGCGGTGACGGAAATGTCTACTTTTCCGACTGGGATGAAACTCCGGGCAATGTGGACACCATCGAGCTTGCCGATGTGTTGCCCGGCGATGTGTCGACGTCCCAGAACGAATGGGGCGATGTAATTGTTTCCGTCAGCGGCACCGGCGATAGCTTGACGCTGGAAGAGTGGCTTTACTCGGATGAAAGCAAGATCGAGCAGCTCGTCTTTGCGGACGGCACGGTGTGGGGCGTAGATGACATCCAGTCCGGACTTTCCACCTCGCCAACGACAGGCAACGACTACATTGTTGCCCCGATGGGAAACAACACCATCGACGCGCTGGATGGAAATGACGGTATATCGGGCGGGATCGGCAATGACACTCTGCTCGGCGGTGCGGGCGATGATGTGCTCATAGGTGGTGAGGGAAGCGATATCCTCTCCGGCGGAAGCGGCTCGGATGAGGCAGATTCGAGCTGGGGTGACTGGGATGGCGGCAATGATCTGCTGTCGGGCGGCGTTGGGGATGATTTTTTAGGCGGCTGGGTTGCGAATGAGTTGCTTGTCGGTGGGCAGGGGAATGACACCGTAGGCGGTTACGATGGGGCCAGCGTCATCTTGTTCAACCGCGGAGACGGCAATGACTGGATAGATCCCTGGAGCAGCGGGGTCGGCACGCAAGCGGACACAGTTTCGCTTGGTGGCGGCATTGGTCTTGGCGACCTGACTTTCAGCCGCGATGGGGATAACCTGGTCCTGGATGCCGGCGATGGCGAAAGCATTGTCTTCGACAGCTGGTTCGGCGCCAATTGGTCGGATTACTCCGTAGACGGCAACAAGGTGGTCACCCGCCTGCAGATCGTCACCGAGGCGATGCCGGGCTACGACCCGGATTCCGCCGATCCGCTATACAACAAGCGTATTCAGCAGTTCGACTTCGTTGGCCTGGCAGGCCGATTCGAAACGGCGCTGGCTGGCGATCCCGCCATGGGCGCATGGCAGCTTGCGCCGCACCTGGCTGAATTTGCACTGGGCGGCTCGGATACCGCAGCCATTGGCGGCGCCATGGCGTACCTGTACGGCAAAGACGGCAACCTGGACGGTCTGACTGAAGCCGAGGTGCGCGCCCAACTCAGTGATGCCGCGTTCGGCACGGCAAGCCAGACCTTGACCACGGCGGCACCGTTGCCGGGATCAGGCGTCTTCGACGATGTGGACTTTATCCACGGCGACAAAGTGACCTACAGCGCGACACGGGCCGACGGTTCCCCCTTGCCGGGCTGGCTGAGTTTCGATGCGGCGAGCGGCACCTTCAGCGGCACGCCGCTCAACGCGGATGTCGGCAATCTGGATCTGGCCGTTAGCGCAAGCGATACGGGCGGCTTGAGCGCTTCCACCCCGCTCAGCATTTCAATCGCCAACGTCAACGACAGTCCGACCGCTGCCGATGACCTGGGCGCAGTGCAGGAGGACGGCGGCGCAGTGACCCTGAGTGCGGCCTCATTGCTGTCCAACGACACCGATCCGGATGTGGGCGACACGCTCGACATCGTCGCGGTGTCGCAGCCGGATTCGGGCGCTACGGTGTCCTTGCTGGCCCCGACAAGCCCGGGACAGGCGAGCGATGTCCAATACGACCTTGGAAGCCTTTACCAATCGCTGGGCGCGGGGCAGACCGCCACCGATACCTTCGGCTACACCATCGCCGACGCAGCGGGCGCGACAAGCAACGCAATAGTGACCATGACCATCACTGGCGTGAACGATGCGCCGGTGACCGCCGCCGATTTCGCCGCCGTGCAGGAAGATGGCGTGCTGACCACGACCGGCAATGTGCTTTCCAACGATACGGATGTCGATGCGGGGACGGTGCTTGCAGTGGCGGATGCGGGAGTCCGGCAAGGCAATTTCGGCGGTCTCACGCTGGCGGCAGACGGCGCTTACAGCTATACGCTGGACAACGCTGCCGGCGTGGTGCAGGCGCTCGCCGCGGGACAAAGCGCAACCGATATGTTCAGCTACGGTGCCAGCGACGGCATCGTCAGTACCCCGGCGACGCTGAGCGTGAGCATCGCCGGCGTGAACGACGCACCGGTAGTTGCTAGCCCGATCGCAGACCAGAGCGCTGCCGCGGGCGGCCCGTTCAACTTCACGTTTGCGGACAGTACCTTCTTCGACATCGACAGCGGCGACAGCCTCGCGTACACGGCGGGGCTCGCCGACGGCGCGGCGCTGCCCTCGTGGCTCTCCTTCGATGCGGCGACCCGGACCTTCAGCGGCACGCCGCCCGGCGGCGCGACGACCGGTGGCAACTGCGGCAGCGGCGGTGGTGCCGGCACGGCGAGTTCTCTGCAGCTGCGCGTCTACGCCACCGACACGGCCGGCGCGAGCACCTTCGACGACTTCGCGCTGAACGTTTCCGGCGATAGCGGCGGTGGCGGAGGTAGCGGTGGCGGAGGTGCGCCCGGCGGCGGAGGCGATGACGACCACTCCCATCACAACCATGGCGGCGACCATAGTGGCAACCACGGCGGCGACCACGGCGACGGGCGCGACGGCGACCGCCACGATCACGGTCATCACGACGACAGCGCGAAATGCCGCGACGCGCGCGACACCATCGCAGCGCGGCTGAAGAAGAAGCCGGACTACGACTTCGGCGCGCTTTCGAACTACCTCGCGCAGCACCGGGGCGGCGGCGATGGTGCGCTCAGCGCGGCGCAGGTGGCCGCGCAGTGGCGCAGCGTGCAGGCGCGCGTAGCCCAGCTTGCGCAGGACGACGAGGATAGCCGGCGCGGGGCGCATTCCGGCGAGCACTACGGCGGCGACGACGGCTTCGCGCACGGCGCCAATTACTGGGGCTATGCCGGTTCGACCGGGCAGAACCGCGGCTGCGGCGGCATGGCCACCTTCGGCGGCCTGGACGAAGGCTTCAGGAAACTGGGCTGAGGCGGGTCGACACCATGCACACTTCCGACCATGCGGCGCTTGGCGGTCCGCGCGGATTCGCCGAGCGCGCCGGCGAGCGCATCCAGGCCGACCCGCACGACTTCCTGCCCTCGCTGGTGCGCCTGCAGGAATCCCCGCCCAGCCCGCTCGGGCGGCGCGTGCTCGCGGCGAGCCTGATATTCCTCGCGGCCGTGCTGCTCTGGGCCGCCTTCGGGCGGCTCGACATCATCGCCGTCGCCGACGGCAAGCTGGTGCCCGATACCTACGTGAAAATCGTGCAGCCCATCGACTCCGGCGTAGTCAAGGAAATCCTGGTGAAGGAGGGCGAGGAGGTCAAGACCGGACAGGTGCTGATGCGCATGGACGCTGCGCTGTCCGAATCGGACCTGAAGGAACTGCGCGCGGATTATGCCAACAAGCGCCTCGCGCTGAGGCGCATCGACGCGCAGCTCGCGCAGGCGCCGTTCACGCGGCGCGCGGACGATCCGGCCGAGCTGTTCGCCCAGGTCTATGCGCAATACCGCGCCAACCGCGAAGCCTACGAGAACGCCCTGGCGCAGGAGCGCGCCACGCTGGAGAAGGCGAAGCACGACCTCGCCGCGGCCGAACAGGTGCGCAAGAAACTCGCGCAGACGCTGCCGCATTACCGCGCGCAGGAGGCCGCATACGCAAGGCTCGCCAAGGACGGCTTCGCCGGCAGCCTGATGTTCACCGACAAGCAGCGCGAGCGCATCGAACACGAGCAGGACTTGCGCGCGCAGGAAGAGATGATCGCCTCGGCGCGCTCCACCATCGCGCAGGAGGAAAAGAAGATCGCGCAGATCAGCGCGGAGTACCGGCGGCAATTGCAGACCGAGCGGGTGGATATCGCCTCCCAGCTCGAGAAAGCCAACCAGGAACTGGCCAAGCAGGAGCACCGCAACGAGTATCTGGAGCTGCGCGCGCCGCAGGACGGCGTGGTCAAGGACCTCGCCACCCACACCATCGGCACCGTGACCAGCCCCGGCACCATCCTGATGACGCTCGTTCCGAAGGACGAGAAGCTGCGCGCCGAGGTGTGGGTGAAGAACGACGACATCGGTTTCGTGCATAAGGCGCTGCCGGTGAAAATCAAGCTCGCCACCTTCAGCTTCCAGAAATACGGCATGGCCGAGGGCGAGGTGGAGCAGGTGAGCGCGGACTCGGCCGACCAGAGCGCGGCCCCCGCCACGCAGGGGCCGGCGAACAGCGCCGGCGAGCCGCTGGCGTATCGAACGCTGGTGGATCTCAAGCACCAGTTCCTTGAAGCCGACGGCGAGAAATTCCGCCTTGCCCCCGGCATGCAGGTCTCGGCCGAAATCCACCTGGGCACGCGCACCGTACTCGAATACCTGCTGTCGCCGGTGCAAAAGGCCTTCCACGAGGCGGCGCGCGAGCGTTGACACCGCCCCTTTTGCTGACACGTCTGGCCAAACACGGGTGGCGCGCAGCAACAAGGGTGTCGCATGTTCGGACTGGACGAGTGCTGCGCGCTATGGGCGCGTTAGGAAGCGAGCAGATCTGGCTTGGCTTCGATCAAATGGAAAGCGGAGGTTGCTATGAAAATAGATTCGTCTGGCCCCTTTGGTTCATACTCGCCGCGAAACAGCATCGCGAAACAGCATCGCGAAACAGCATCGGCTTTACCGCGGACGGATTTAGCTGTAGCTTATCGAGCATCGGGGCGCATGGAATCGGAGATATCAATGAATGACGAAACATTCAACCTAAGCATTCGCAAGTTCCTGAAGATGGTGGGCGTCAATTCGCAGCGCGAAATTGAACAAGCAGTAGCAAAGGCGATTGCGACTGGCGCCCTCGCAGGTACGGAATCCCTTCCTGCAAAAGTGACACTCGAGGTCGGCGGGCTAAAATTGAACGTCAGCTTCGACGGCGAAATCAGACTTCAATAAGCCCGGTTACATGTGAGGGCTAGTCGGCTAGCGTCGCCGTGGTGCGTGGGCCTGCACGGCAATTCCTCCCAGGCCAGAGGGCGCGAAGCCGGCAGACGAACGGGCCGGCGCGCCCTGACCTTTGAGCTCAGGGCGACACCAAATATTTCGGTGGACTGGAATGCTTGCCTTGGCCTCGTGACAGCATATCGAATATCGCACTGGCCGCGTGGAATGATCGCCTCAAGTCGGGCATTGCAGTCGTCGATGGACAGCGTGAACGGCGTAAAGGAATCATCAACCCGCTGCACGAGGCGACATTGGAAGGCAGAGGCGCGGACGTAATCGGCGGCCTCATTGACGAGCTGATCATCTACACCGTGACGCATTTCAATACGAAAGAGAAATATTTCGCCCAGTTCGAATATCCGGACGCCGAGGAGCATAAGCTTGAGCACAAAGCGCTCATAGAAAGGGTCAGTGCCTTCGCCGACGAATTTGAACGAGCGCCAAACAGCTCCAAATCCGCCCTGGCCGTGGAACTGCTGCAGTTTCTGAAAATTTGGTGGCAGTATCGCATGATGGAAAGCGACTCAAAGAGTCAGCTTACTCTGACTCCCTTTAGCGCCACGCCTTATTCATGCCGGGAAATTAGCGCACGCACGGAATCGTTGCCCCCTCGTGGCCGAACAATTCGTCCTGGGACATGGTGCTGCGCACGGTGCCGGTCGTTGCATCGAACAGGACGTAAATGCGCTGGAGGTTCACGTTATAGGTGCAAGCGCGCCAGTCCCATACCAATTCGTCGCGCGCTTTGAAATAGGCGGTGCGGCTGTAGTCCGGCGGACCGAGGATGCGCAGCACCTGTTCCTTCGTCATGCCGGGGCGAATCCGGGCAAGTCCTGCCTCATCCAGCACATTTGCGATGCTTTTCAACCGTCCGTCCGGTCCAAGCTTCACCATGAAGGTGTGGATTCCGGCTGGGCCGCGCGGATACGCCAGCTGAATTGAACCGTCGGGGTCCTGCCAGCGCATCGCCGGCTGGCCCATCAGCCCTATTACATCCTCGAGCCGTGCTTGACCGGGTCGTAGGCCGGCCCCGTTGTAGGAAGCGCAGGCAGCGAGTACCAGGGTCGACAGAAGTGCCGTCAAACGCATCGTGGACGCCCCTTTTTGCGCATCGGACTGGTCGGAATGCAGCGACCATTCTACGCCGGGGGGGATGGTCACAGCGGACGTCCGGGCTAGCGCTTGGCGTGGCAGGGGACGGACACAACTCCGTCCCTGGCGGGTCAGGATGGTGGTCGAGAATAAGGCTACGAGAGGCGCGCAACTCGCTTGGCGCAGAGTTATGAATGGAATTGCGAAATTCCACCGCCGGCCGCTCGCGTGCCCCGCGCTCCAGCGATTTTGGGCTTTGCGTCTAGCCGGCCTCCGGGCGCATGACCAACTTGAACTCGTCGCTGGCTGGATCGTCGGGCCGCTTCGCGGTGGGCGCGCTAACGCGCACCCTGAAGAGTTTCACAACGTCGTGGGTCGTGGCCACCAGCAGTTCGTCGCCCACCAGCAGTACCGTGTCTGCCCCCGGGACGATCTCCTTCTCGCCGCGCAGTATGCCGACGATGATGAGGCCGGGCAGCGCGATCTCGCGCACCTGCTTGCCGGCCGCGGGCGTGCCGGGTTCGAGCCGGATTGTGTACAGGTGCTCCTGGCCGTATGCCAGCGGAACCCCGGCCCCCGTGGCCAGGGTGTCCTTGAGGTGGCGGTGCACGATGTCGCGGTCAAGAAGCACGCGCCGCTCGCGCAGGAAGCGCGACACGATCTCGGAGTAGATCTCGGCATTGGCAGGGCTCGCAGAGGGCGTAGGCACCTGCGCCTCGTACAGTGACGGGTATTTGAGAGTGCGCGTCAGCGAGTATTGGACCAGATAGCTCACCGCCACTGCGAGCATGGTCGGCATGATGAGATTGTAGCCGCCGGTCATTTCCGCCACCATGACCATGGTGGCGATCGGCACGCGCGCCGCGCCGGCGAACAGCGCGGCCATACCGACCACCGCGAGCGCGGTCGAGTTGATGCCGGTGATGCCTATCGCGTGCAGCACCGCCGCGAAGGCCGCCCCGAGCAGCGCCCCGACATACAGGCTGGGCGCGAACACCCCGCCCGACCCGCCGGATGCGACAGTGAGCGAAAGCGCGACGATTTTGCCCAGCGACAGGAGCAGCAGGATCCATATCGCGATGCCCGTGCCGCCCTGCAGGGCGAACTGGATGTAGCCGTAGCCGCCGCCGAGCAGCGCCGGTGCGAACAGGCCGATCAGTCCGAGCGCCAGGCCGCCGATCGCGGGCTTGAAGTGCGGCGGAATGCGCAGCTCGTGGAAGCGGTCGCGCGTCCAGTAGAACACCGTCGGCAGCGCGGCGCCGACCACTCCCGACAGCGCCGCCAGCACGACGAACCAGATCAGGTCGACAGGGGCACCGAAGCTCCCGCCGCTTGGCAGAACGAATAGCGGCGTCCAGCCGTCGAACAGGCCGGTGATGGCATAGGCAACGGCCGCGCCGACGAGCGTGAAAATCAACGCCCCGCTCTCGAATGCCATGGTGCCGTACAGGATCTCGACGGCGAAGAAGGCGGTGCCCAGCGGGCTTTTGAAGATCGCCGACAGGCCTGCCGCCATGCCGATCAGCACCAGGTAGCGGCGCTCGGCGTCGGGGAGTTTAAGCATCGCGCCGGCAATCGATCCGACCCCCGCGGCGATCTGCGCGGTCGGGCCCTCGCGCCCGGCCGAGCCGCCCGAGCCGATGGTAATCGCGCTGGCGATGGCTTTGATGAACGGCACGCGGTAGCGCATGCGCCCGCCGGTGCGATGGAAAGTCTTGACCGCGGCATCGGTGCCGTGGCCTTCGGCCTCGGGAGCCAGGGTGTAGACCAGCACGCCGGAGATCAGCCCGCCGAGCGTTGTCGCGACCGGGATCATCCAGTACCAGTGATGCGCGGGCGCTTGCGTCATCGCGTGGGCCTGCGCCACGTCGAGCACCTTGTAGCCGCTGATCGGGATCAGGATCCATACCTCGGCCGCATGCAGCATCCAGAGGAAAACCTGCGCGCCCAGGGCGCCGACGACGCCGAGAAAGACGCTCAGGATGATCAGACGCGGAGTACGGTCAAGGCGCAGCAACCAGCCCATGGTGGATCCTTTCCAATGCGCCGAAGCGTGCGTCGCAGCACCGGCGGCACATGTGGCCATACCGGGTCTCGCTCGCAGCGTGTTAACGCAGCTGATGCAAAGTTGTAGAACGACAGGACCGCCGGGCCGCGCGCGTCTGCGGAGTTCTGCCGCAGAGCGCTGTTCGAGGGGACCTCGGCAAGATAGTATTCAACAAAACTATTCTATCACATTTGGCGGCAGGAAGTGGCACCGGGCAGGACGGCAGGACGAAAGGGGGTGCTGCGGCCGCGCTTTCCCGGGAACCGATCGGTTTCACGGCTTTCGAAGCTATACGCTTGGAACTGCACCGGATCGAGCATCCCGACGGGCATAGCCGCATGCTGCAAAGACTGTTTCGCGATCTATCGACTCCGGGAGCCCTCCCGCCGAAGGCCGTCCTGATCGCCGGCATCGTTGCGATGGTGGCGATATTCATGATCGACCTGGCCGCCCCGAAAGACGTTCGCCTGCATTTGCTGTATGTCTTCCCGTTGGCGGCGATCGCGCTGCATTGCGAGCAGAAGAGCGCGATTATCGGAGCCTTGACGCTGTCGAGCACGCTTCAGGTCGTGACGTTTTCTTTCGAAGGTATCTCCGGCCGCTCCTTCGCCACCGACGCGCTCATCGCTTTGTCGACGGCGGTGGTGATGGCTGCTTTGGCCAGGGCAACGCGGCAAAACCATCTGGCGGCAGTGAACCTGGCCACCAGTGATTGGCTGACGGGTTTGCACAATCGCCGGAGCTTCGAGAACATCGCCGACCTGGAAATCAAGAGGCAGAAGCGCTATGGGGGCTTCTTTTCCCTGGCGGTCATCGACCTCGACGGCTTCAAACGCCTGAACGATTCCAAAGGCCACCACGCCGGCGACAGTGCGTTGCAGATTCTCGCCGATGTGCTGCGGGAACACATTCGTCAGTCCGATTCGATCGCGCGCATCGGCGGAGACGAGTTCGCGATCTTGATGCCGAACACGAAGACGCCCGATTGCAGCGCACTATGCCAGCAGTTCTGCGTGAAAGTTGCGGACCGGATGGCCGCTGCGCAATTCGAGGTCACTGTGAGCGTCGGCTGCAAGGCATTCGAGCAGGCGCCGGAATCCGTATCGCACGCATTGCGGCAGGCGGACGAGGCCATGTATGCGGCAAAAGCAGCCGGCAAGAACCGCGCAGTAAGCCTTTAGAAAAGGGTATTCGTGTCTTGTCGTCGATGCACGCGTTGCAATCGTCGTGCTCCGCGCTTGCGCTTGTTCAGAACTCGCCTGCGAGTCGGATAGGAGCGCGCGCTGTATCCTGGTGAGCCGTAAATAGCGCGGCGCCTCGCTGGTTTTCGTTATGGTCCGAACAAGGCCGCCCGGGCCGCGTCCGACGCGAATACGCAGGCCGCATCATGCGCGCAGCCGGGCACGACAACGACCTTGCGCTGCTTACCCGGCGCCAGCACCGTGCGGTCGTACTGCGCGTACGCAATTCCGCGTTGCAGGCGATAAGGGCCCTGGGCGCTGGCGGCACAGGATTTGTCCAGGATTTTGTAAGCAGCACCAGGCGCAGCGCCGCTGTCGAGGGCGCCTTCCAAATACCGAATGTCGGCTTCGGCATAGCGGGCTCGTGCCTCCGCGGCGCCACGGCGGAGGATTCTCGGCAAGCCATCGGTGCCGTATTTCCAGCGATTGAGGCGCGGACACTGTGCCTGCATGTTCGTGAATTCGAGCTTGCAATTGCCGAGGAAATCCGCCCCACCACTGCATTTGGACCAGTCCACAGCCTGTCCATCGAGCGCCGGCTGCGGCCGCAGGTCGTCCAAATAAAGCCATGTGCCGGGATCTGCAACAACATACCGAATCGCCACATGTCCGGCGGCTTCGCCTGCCGCGAAGCCAATATAGTGCTGCACCATTTGGGCACCGGCAGAGAAGCCGGCGATCGTTATCGAGCGCAGGCTTGGCCAGCGACGAACCAGTTCGGTGATTAATGCATCCAGCGCAGCGAACGAGGTAAAGCCTTTACCGTCGCTCGCGGCCCCACCCTTCAGCCATGTTCCGCAGGTCCAAAGCAGATCGCCTTCCTGCGCTTTGGGCACCCCGCCGGTCTGGCACTTGGCGGCATTGCCGGTGGCGACTTGAAAGACGGGCGCTACAACCAGCGTTTCGTTAATGACGTTGGCACGCTTAGCCGCGAGCAACGCTGCGTTGAAGGCCCTGTTTGCGTCGCGCGAATGACCATGCACGGCGACCAATGCGCGAACTGGCGCAGGCCCCGGCGTCCCTGTAACGGGCGATTGCGAAGCGTAGTAGTGCAGGCGGCCATTGACGCCTGCGGGTTCGAAGGAAAAATAGCAGGCAGCGGATGCGCGATCGGCGCAATTGGCAGGCTTGGCTGCTGCAGTATCTGCAGACATAGAACCAAGCGCGATCGTCAGCAGCAATTGGGCAAAAAAAAGTGCGGTCGGTCTGGGGTGCATGCTGGGGCGGACGAGTATGCCTGACGATGACGACAGCGATACCGAATTTATGCGACCGCCTTATTTTAGGCTGCTCCACGACCCGACGTCATGGGCGGATAGCAAATTGCGCCAGGATACGGTGGCTTCGGCGTTGACTATTGCTTCACTTCCGGAATTGTCGTAGATTCGCGGGTGGTCGATCAATCGTTCCGCTGGAAATCCCGGGGCTTCAACCAATAATCGCGTACGAATTCCCTGCGCTTTGCCGGGAAGGGGGGCTTGGCATGAACTTAGGGGCATTGTGCGTGGTACGGAACCCAATGGGCGGTGGTACGGTCTACATTGGCAGCCCGATCCGGTGTCGTCCGGCGGATTGATTTTCCTATCGCTTATCGCTTCCCACTGCTCGCAGTCTCTCCAAGGATGGCATTCACCTCCCCGACTCCGGCCATGCACCGGGCGGCTCGCATCGCGGCGCACGCGGCATGGCCGCTCGCGCTGTGCTGCGCGCTGGCCGCCTGCAGCGTCGGCCCGCCCTACGTCAAGCCGTCAGCGCCTGTGGTCGAACGCTATACCGCATCGCCGCTGCCGAGCACGCTTGCCGCGCCGCACGCCGGCGCCACCGGCCAGCGCTTCGATTACGGAGCGCGCGTGGCGCCGCGCTGGTGGGACCATTTCGACTCGCCCGCGCTCGACCGCCTGATGGCGCAGGCGCTGCAGCACAATCCGGGGCTGGAGGCTGCGCAGCACACGCTCGAACAGGCGCGCTATGAGCTGAAGGCGGCGCAGGGGATTTTCTATCCGCAGCTGTCGCTCGATGCGGGTGCGGAGCGCACGCGCAGTTCGGGCGCGAGTTCCGGCGGGCGCGCCGCCCCGATTCTGTACAACATGTATACAGGTCAGCTCAACGTGAGCTACTACCCGGACGCCTTCGGCCTGAACCGGCTGGTCGCGCAAAACGCGCAGGCGCAGGTCGATGTTGCGCACGAGCAGTTGCGCGCAGCGCAGCTTGTCATCGAGGGTAACGTCGCCAACGCCGCGATCGGGCTGGCGGCGCTGGGCGAACAGATCCAGGCGACCGAGAAGAGCATCGCCGACGAGCGGGCGATCCTCGAACTGATACGCGGCCAGTACGCCGCCGGCGCGGTATCGCAGCTCCAGGTCGCGACCCAGGAAAGCCAGCTCTCTGGCACCGAGGCGCAGCTGCCGGCGCTGCAGCTCGCGCGCGACCGCACGCACCACTTGCTTGCCACTTATCTGGGCGTGTTTCCATCGCAGGCCGACGGCATGCCTGTTCCGCCGCTCTCGGCACTGCATCTGCCGCCGACCCTGCCGGTGAGCCTGCCGGCGACGCTGGTGCGCGCGCGTCCCGACGTGCGCGCCGCGGAAGCGCAGCTGCGCGCGGCCAATGCGCAGGTCGGCGAAGCGGTCGCGCGGCTTTACCCGAATCTCGAGCTGACCGCCGGCCTCGGGCAGCAAAGCAACCGTTGGGGCACATTCTTCGATCCTGCGAGCCGGATCTGGAGCCTCGCGGCGGCCGCGGCGGCGCCGATCTTCGACGGCGGCACGCTGCGCGCGCAGAAGCACGCCGCCGAGGCCGCCTACCTGGCGCTGTTCGCGAACTACCGCGGCACGGTGCTCACGGCGTTTCGCGACGTAGCCGATGCGCTGCGGGCGCTGCAGCGCGATGCCGATGCGCTGCAGGCACGCTCGCGCGCCTTGGGCGCGGCGCAGACCGGCTTCGATCTGGCGCGCAGCCAGTACGAGGCCGGGGCGGTCGACTACCTCGGCCTGCTGACGAGCGAGGTGCAGTACCAGAACGCGCGCAACGCCTACATCGTCGCCGAGGCGCAGCGCTACGCCGATGCCGTCGGGTTGTATGTCGCCCTAGGCGGCGGCGTGGCCGATGCTGGCGGCATGGCCGATGCCGGCGGCATGGGCGCTTTTCCGGCGGGCAAGCCTGCCGCAGTCAAGGAGAACTGATCGATGGCCCAATCCAACGTCCGCGTCGTCGTCGTCAGCGTGTTCGCTGTCGCCCTCGGGCTCGCAGCGCTGTTCGGCTACAAGGGCCTGCAGGACCAGCGCGCGCACGCCACGCAGACGCATCACGGCGCATTCGCCGTGAGCGTTTCCGCCGCGCCGGTGCAGTCCGTATCGTGGCAGCGTCGGATCAACGCGGTCGCGAGCCTGGTCGCGCTGCAAGGCGTGCATCTCACCTCGCAGTTGCCCGGGCAGGTCACTGCGTTGTATTTTCGCTCGGGGCAACACGTGCGCAAAGGGCAGCGCCTGCTGCAGCTGGACGATTCCAACCAGCTCGCCCAACTCGCCAGCGACCGTGCCGCGGTCGAACTGGCGCAGGCCAACTACGAGCGCGCGCAGCGCCTGTTTCGCACCCACGCCGCCAGCGAAGCCGACGTGCAGGCCACGCACGCGAAGTATCAGACCGCCACGGCCGCGGTCGCCGGAGACCGCGCGACGCTCGCCAAGCTCGCGGTGAGTGCGCCGTTTTCCGGGTGGCTGGGCGTGCGCCAAGTCAGTCTCGGGCAGTACTTGTCGAACGGCACCGAGATCGCGGCGCTGAACGTCTGGGATCCGCTGCGCGTGCAGTTCGCGGTGCCGCAGAGCCAGATCGCGCTGATCCAGGCCGGGCAGACAGTGCGCATCGGCGTCGACGCCTTTCCCGGACAGAATTTCATCGCCAAAGTGACCGCGCTCGGTTCCGAGGTCGACGCCAACTCGCGCAACGTCACGGTTGAGGCGAGCCTGCCGAATCCGAAGCACCTGCTGCGGCCCGGAATGTTTGTGCAGGCGGAGTTGCAGGTCGGCGCGCCGCAGAAGGTTCTGGTCGTCCCGACCGGGGCCATCACCTACAATACCTACGGCGATTTCGTCTACCGCGTCGAGGCGCGCGGCGGCGAGCAGGTGGCGGTGGCGACGCCGGTGCGCACCGGGGAGACGCGCGACGAGTTCACCCAGGTCCTGAGCGGCCTCAAGGCGGGCGAACAGGTGGTGACCGCGGGGCAGCTCAAGCTGCATGACGGCGCGCCGGTGAGTCTCGAGCACGGCGCAGGGCACTGAGAGCGGGCATGGGCTTCACCGACCTCTTCATCCGCCGGCCGGTCCTCGCGACCGCCCTCAATCTTGTCATTCTGCTGCTCGGCCTGCGCGCCTGGACGGCAATGACGGTCGAGCAATACCCCCAGGTGAGCAGCACGCTCGTGTCGGTCACCACGGCCTATCCCGGCGCTGACCCGAGCACCGTGCAGGGTTTCGTCACCGCGCGCCTCGAGCAGGCGATCGCCGCGGCCCCGGGGATCGATTACATGACATCGAGCAGCGCGCAGAGCCTCTCGTCGATCACCGCGTATATGAAGCTCAACTACGATCCCAACGCGGCGATCGCGCAGATCATGGCCAAGGTGCAACAGGTGCAGAACCAGCTGCCTCCGGGCACCCAGGCACCGGTGATCAACGAAACCGTGGGCGATCAGACCGCGCTCATGTATCTCGCGTTCTACAGCAAGACGCTGTCGCAGCAGCAGGTGAACGACTACGTGCTGCGCGTGGTGCAGCCCAAGATCCAGGGCGTGGCCGGGGTGGGGCAGGCGCAGATCGTGCCGGCCGGCACCGGGCCGAGCGGCAACAGCTACGTAATGCGCGCCTGGCTCGACCCCGCGCGGCTCGCCGCCCTGAAGCTCACGCCGGCCGACGTCGATCAGGCACTGGCGGCGAACAACTTCATCAGCACGGTGGGACGAACCAAGTCCAGCAACGTCGCGCGCACGATCACGGCGCAGACCTCGCTCGACGACGCACAGGCGTTCCGCGACCTGGTGATCAAGCGCAGCGGCGGCACCCTGATCCGCCTCGGCGACGTCGCCAAGGTCGAGCTGGGTGCGCAGAACTACAACCAGGCCGTCTACTACAATGGCACGCCGGGCGTGTTTATCGGGGTGTTCCCGACCCCGGGCGCCAATGCGCTCACCGTGGGCGAGAACGTGCATCGCGCGTTCGCGCAGCTCGAGTCGTCGCTGCCGCCGGGCATCAGGGCGGTCGTTCCCTATGACGCCAGCGAATACATTCACCGCTCGATCGACGAGGTGATGTTCACCATCGGCATCACCCTGGTGGTGGTGGTGGTGGTGATTTTCCTGTTCCTCGGTTCGCTGCGTTCGCTGCTGATTCCGGCCGTTGCGATTCCGCTGGCGATCGTCGGCGGGGGGATCTTCATGATCGCCTTCGGCTACAGCATCAATCTGCTCACCTTGCTCGCGGTGGTACTCGCCATCGGCTTGGTGGTCGACGACGCGATCATCGTGGTCGAGAACGTGCACCGCCACATCGAGGAAGGACGCACCCCGCGCGAGGCGGCGCTCCAGGGCGCGCGCGAGCTCGCCGCGCCGATCATCGTCATGGCCACCACGCTCGTCGCGGTGTTCGCCCCCATCGGGCTCACCGGCGGACTCACCGGCAGCCTGTTCTCCGAGTTCGCGTTCACGCTGGTGTTCACGGTGGCCATCTCGGCGGTGGTCGCGCTCACGCTCTCGCCGATGCTGTCCTCGCGCGTGCTGCGGCACACGCCGCCGCGCGGCCTGGCGCACGCGCTCGAGGCGGGTTACGCGCGGCTGCGCGATGTCTACGATCGGTCGCTTGGGGCCGTGTTGCGTCATCGAGCGGCGGTGCTGGTGATCGCGGCCGGTGTGTTCGTCACGATACCGGCCATGTTCCTCGGCACGCCGAGCGAGCTCGCGCCCACCGAGGATCAGGGCCTCATCCTGGTCTCGGCCACCGGCCCCGCCACCGCGACGCTGCACTATCTGAACAAGTACGCGGCGCAGATCCGCAGCATCTTCGACGGCTTCCCGCAGACCAAGCAGGTGTTCCAGATCAACGGCCTCGCGCTGGGCGGGGGCGGCGGAAACAATGCCATGATCGCCGGCATGAAGCTGCACGACTGGAGCAAGCGCTCGGTGAGCCAGATGCAGTTGCTGCCGCGCGTGCAGGCCAAGCTCAACGCGCTCGCCGGGGTGCAGGCCGCGGGCTTCCAGAAGCCCTCGCTGCCCGGCTCGCCCACCGGGTTCCCGGTGCAGTTCGTGCTCACCTCGAGCGGCCAGTACCGCAACATCGACCAGGTCGCCGACACGTTCATCGGCAAGGCGATGCAGAGCGGCAAGTTCGCATTCCTCACCAAGGACCTGCGCTACGACAACCCGCAGGTGCTGGTGCGCATCGACCGCAGCCTGGCGGGCGAGCTCGGCATCACCATGGCCGACCTGGGGAGCAACCTGGCCCCGCTGCTGAGCGGCAACTACGTCAATCGCTTCAACCTCAACGGCCGCAGCTACAAGGTGATCCCGCAGGTTCCGGACCGCTTCCGCGCCGACCCGGCGCAGCTGCGCGACTATTACGTGCGCGATGCGGCCGGCGACTTGATCCCGCTTTCGACGCTGATCTCGGTGCAGACGCGCGTGACGCCCGAGTTCCTGCCGCAGATGCAGCAGCTCAACTCGGCGACCGTCCAGGGCGTGCTCGCGCCCGGGGTCACCCTCGGGCAGGCGCTCGAATACCTGCAGGGGCTGGCGCACAAGGACCTGCCGGCCGGCTTCGGTTTCGACTACGCCGGGCAGTCGCGCCAGTACGTCGAGCAGGGCAATACCTTCCTGATCACGTTCGGGCTCTCGATCGTGCTCGTATACCTGCTGCTCGCGGCGCAGTTCGAGAGCTTCCGCGACCCGCTGATCGTGATGGTGACGGTGCCGATGGCCGTCTCCGGCGCGCTGGTGTTCCTGTACCTCGGCGCGGCGACGCTCAACATCTACACCGAGGTGGGACTGGTCACGCTCATCGGCCTGATCACCAAGCAGGGCATTCTGATTGTGCAATTCGCCAACGTGATCCAGGAAACGGAGGGGCTCGACCGCGCCGCCGCGGTGCAGAAGGCGTCCAGCATCCGGTTGCGGCCTATTCTAATGACCACCGGCGCGATGGTGTTCGGCGCCATGCCGCTGATCTTTGCCGTGGGGCCAGGCTCAGTGAGCCGCTTCGACATGGGCCTGGTCATCGCTTCGGGTTTGGCGATCGGCGCGCTGTTCTCTCTCTATGTCGTGCCGGCGATCTACACGTATCTGGCGGCGGACAAGTCTGCTGCGCACGCCGGGACCGCGCCGGAGACAGCACCCGAGGCAGCACCGGAGGCGGCGCACTGAGACGCGCGCCGGCAAACTCGCGGCGCCGCGCGGCCTCGGCGAGGGGCCGTGCTCGCGCTACATTGGCCGCGGTATGACAGGCGGAACGCTGCTTGGGCTGACCTTGTTCTCGATGGGCTGGCTGTTCTTCCTCGTCGGCGCAGGGGTCAATTTCACCGCCTGGCGCAGGTTCCGCAAGGCGCCGGCCGGGACGCGTTACGGGGGTATACCGCTGCTGCCCGGAATGATCGGCTCGGTCGCGGCGTTTTTCAGCGTCGGCGCCTTGCTCAAGGGGGGCTGGCACCTTCCTTGGCCGTGGCTGTGGATCCTGCTGCCGCTGTTCCTCGACCTGGGATGCCTCGGTCGCTACGTGCTCGCGTTGCTCGGCCTCGGCGGCCGGCCGCGCGGTCAAGCCTGATCGAGTACGAGCTGCGTTTGCGTGACGACCGCGCAGAGCTTGCCTGCGGCGTTCCTGATCGAGGTTTGCCAAACCATCGTAGTGCGGCCGCGATGCAGGGCGACGCATTCGCCGGTGACGGTGGTGCCGACACCGGCTCCGGCCATGAATTTGGTGCTCGAATCGGTGGTTGTCGTGCGCTTTCCCGCAGCCAGGTTCATTATCGTCCCCACCGCGCCGAGCGTATCGGCGAAGGCCATGCTGGCGCCGCCATGCAGTATTCCGCCGGCAGTGCACAGATCGGGGCGAACTTCCATTTCGGCGACGACACGCTCGGCCGTCAACTCCGTAAGGCGAACTCCCATGAGGCCGGGAAACAGCGGGTCGAACAACTTTTGGATTGAGCTGAGATCGTGCATCGAGCCTCCTTCGGGTGCCTGGCTGCCGTTCGACGGACACGGCGGTCCGCAGGTGCAATCATAATACGGTCGCAGCGAATCGAGTTCATCAGCGTGCGGTGGTCGACCGGGTTGGAGGCGGAGCCCTTCGACGTGCCGGGCACGCGGTTTGGTCCGCGCGCGAGTTGTGGTAGATTGGTCCGTACGACTTTTTGCCAACCGGGACGCCCATGGAACACGCCAACCCCTACGAAACGGACCTCGACCGCAATCCGGCCAATCATGCGCCGCTGACGCCGCTCGGCTTCATCGAGCGCGCGGCCTATGTCTACCCCGAGC
>Ga0307377_10001805_pt1 | contig 26220 bp, 27 predicted proteins | sample TR3MG_FD_202535 | JGI IMG/M metagenome (GOLD analysis project Ga0307377, IMG submission 202535) | Soil microbial communities from Risofladan, Vaasa, Finland - TR-3 | ecosystem: Environmental > Terrestrial > Soil > Coastal area > Acid sulfate soil | place: Finland: Risofladan, Vaasa | collected... | reverse complement strand
CAAATGCTTCTGACCTACAATTAAAAAATCGAATACTTCAGCCATCGTTTTACCGAACTCTTTACGGAGCGCCCTGCCAATCCCCTGCGTCGTTTGGATTTCGGTTTTCTCAAGTCTGGCGTTAACCAATACGTCAATAGAAGTGATATTTTGGCCTTCCCCAAGGACCCCGGTAGCTATTAAACATCTGATTTTTTTCTGAATAAAATTTCTTTTAACCGTTTTCCGATGCTCTATCGGATCGTCTCCACAAATGTAATGGGAACCTTCGATCATTTTATTCAGAAGCTCCCCGTGGTCTTTACGTCTAATCAGGATAAGAGTCTGCTTCCCTTCATCAATTTTCTTTTGAGCAATTCTAGAAACCAAAGTATTGAACGCGACATCGGAAATTATCTTATCGTAAGCTGCCCTATAACTTAGGCGCGACCAGTTATTAAGCTGGTAGCGATATATGGTGATATGTGGCCTTACAAGCCAATCCTCTTCTATTAGTTCGCTGGTAGTTTTTGTAAAAATTACCTCACTCAACACCCCGTGCATCGTCATTTCGGTCCCATCGGTGCGCAAAAATGTCCCAGTCTGCCCATACCGATAGTAGGCATTTTCTACAAGGTGATTGAGCTTCTGGTAAGAAGCCGCGCTGGAATGATGGAACTCATCGGTTATCAGCATCCCGAATCTGTGGAAAAACTCTGGCTTCTTTTTGGCGAGTGACTGGATGTTCGAAACTACGATTGGATAGTCGCTGGCCACATCTTTACTCAGTAAAGATCCAGGATTTTTGAAATAATCAGTGAAGTCGTCCAAGGCCTGCTCTCGGAGCCCGGTGTCTGGCGTCACGTAAAGAGTATCGAGGCCACGGGATCGCATAATTAATGCTGCCAGGAATGTTTTCCCACCACCAGTCCCGAGGTTTATAACCCCCCTATGATTCTCCTGAGTGGCGCTGACAGCGCGTAACTGATAATCCCTCGGCTCCCAGGATGGGTTTATTGAAAACCTCTTCTCGTTGGAACGTGGAACGTCTCGCTGGTCTCTCGTCCTAAATTCAATTTTATTTTCTGTGAGGTAGTTCTCGACACGCAGCAGCAACCCGGTAGGGAAGGTCCCATTCTTTTTGAGCAGGTAGGTCCTGCCATCCCAGCACCATTGGGGGTTGGCCCGCTGGGCGAAACCAGATCCGGGGATCTCAAAGCTCAAAAGTTTCCGAATTGATTGATGAATCTCCGGTGTGCAATCGATTCTAGAAAAGGCATTCCTTATAGCTATTTCAACCATTGGGAATCGCTTTACAACGCTTTACAACGCTTTACAACGATCTTCATTTCTACGTAGAAACAGCGAGTCTCTTTTTTCTTTCCATATATTGTTTATAGCCTTGGTGCCCGAAGAGTGAGAATGCTGCTAGGGTGTGCGCATGTACGAGTGCCGGAAGGAACGTGAGGGGTTGTTCAATCCCGACCCCCAGCATTAAAGCCGAAACACCACCGATTATATTCAGTGCATAAATGGAAATGTACTTCCATTCGCCAGCCATTTTGCCAAGCCACTTCACTTGTAGTCCTTTTTGGATTACTTGAGCGACACAACCGACGATGGCGAGGGTTCCCATCCCACCTATCCCACCGATGGATTTTATGAGGAACTGAATAAATTCGTCCCCCTCCACCACAACGAGAGCCGGGTCTATCACCGCCTCGACTGGGGCGTCACAAAAAGCCATTCTTGTTGGGATAAAAAGAAACATTACGAATAGTCTGATCATAAATTCCCCCAAAATTAAATAAGTTCGAAATGCACTAAATCAAATAAACTTTGGTCGTCTAAATCGTTATCAGAGTCCCAATCACCGCCCCAGCGAAGTTTAATTCCCATTTTGTCTGCGACTCCCTTTACGTATCCTGCGAAATGATAAAATCGTTTTTTGTTATTCCAGTCGATTGGCCAAGGAGCCACGTCTGCTGCGTTAGACGGAGCTTTGTTGTGCTCTCCGTTTGGCCATCTTTTTTGGCTTCTGCCACTATGGAATGCCTCATCTTGTTCTTCTTCTGTGCGAAAACCGCAGAGTATCGTACAGTCATAATTTTTGATCACCTCAAGGAAAACATCCTGGAGCCTCCCATTGACGGTGGAAAGATTTCGCATAGATCTATTTCCGAAGCTATACATCTTTCTCCAATGCTCTAATTTTGTTGTGCGCCGCCTGGATGTCCTGCTTCATCTTCGGGATGCTATCGACATCTTTTTTCATAAACTCCATAAAAATTTCTATTCTTTGGAAGTTCTTTTCTATGCTGTTTATGGAATTTCGATTATCCCCAGTGGTTTTCTTTACGTGCCTATAAACTTCTCTCGCTATAAATCCAAGAAGCGCAATAGATTGCGTTGTTATTATTGCTAATAGGGCTGGACTTAGTTTATCCATTTATCGAAATACCAAAAATATCAAAATCAATATGAAAATAATTGGGATCGCAAGTTGTTCGCAGATTCCAAAAATCTTATCAAATTTATTTTCTGACTCCCGCTTCATCAAGGCTTAACGGAAGATGGTCTGCGTCTCTTAAGCGATTCCTTCATCGGTTTTGCAAGCTGCCAGAACTGCGTCGTATATTGCAGTTATGTCAGTGACCTGCTGTCCCGTCAGAGTAGGGTCCGCTTCTTTTGTCTTTTGCATCGACGCATCGTCAGAAGTACCAAAAGAGAAAATCGCTTTGACCTTATCAAAAGCCATCCCGGTCGCATCTGGTTCTATCATCAGTGTTAGTCTTCTCGCTTCTTTGGCCATTTTCTACCTCCATCAAGATCCTCTAGATCCAGTTGTTATAAAATGTAAACTATATTGAGCGGCGTTGACATTAAATCCATCGACTCCTATGTCAACTGTACCGACAGCAGAGCCTAGGACTACTATCTCTGCCCCTTGTTGAGCGGCACCAGTACCGCCGACTTGACATATGGTATAGGGGGTCGCTGCAAAAGCATTAGTGAATGTGATTCTAATAAATGGGAATCCCGCCCAATCATCTGTCCCAGGCCATCCAGCCACCACGGCGGCTGAAAATCCAGCACCAGCTATAGATGCTACGTTTTGGACATCTTTCCCAGTACCGGCGACTGTCCGATTAAAAGTAATTGTTCCAGCGACAACCGAAAACGGAATGCCGGTCCCAGTTTCACTGGTCACAATCCCCGCATCATTACCAGTAGTCTTCCTGATTGATAATCCAACGGCACCTATTGGCCTAATCATAGGAGCAGAATTCCCAAATCTTAAATTGACCCCTCCAGATAGGTCGTCAAGATTCAGCATCACACCAACAAGACCAAATGGTGCCGCAGTCTCTAAACTTTGTCTCAAAGTCCCAAGGGATGATGTCATCCTAAACGCCATTGCAGCGTTGGATCTATTGAGATGGAGATCGTCTAGGGGAGAAGTAGTTCCCATACCTAATATTTGAGAACCACCACCTGGAAAAAAGATTTCCGACCTACCACTCGGTACGTGTTTGAGATTTAAACCAATCCCAGGAGACTGCTCCCATTGATATCTGTCGTAGGTTGGCCTGTTATGATCTATCGCGACCCCCGCAGTCGTTTTCAAACTTCCAGCCTCAAGGAGCATATTGGCGACGCCACCATCGGCGTCGAAAGAAATAGAATTGTCGGCGTCATCAAAAATTACATCGTCATCAACACCCAATCCCGTAATCCCCTTGCCGACCGTATCAGCCGCTTTAGGGGCCACAACGACCCGGCTTATACCGCCGACCTCGTTTTCGATGATGTCCGTCGCAGAACCGGCAGTTTTAAATTTCCCTGCGACATCTGTGGCCTCTAGATCAATCCACCCAACGTGATCCCCAAGAACAAATAAAGTCCCAGGGTTAGCTAAGGCAGCGACAGAGGCAGCTTCTGCACTGAACACAGCCTCCAATGTGCCAGTCGAGGTGAGCGTAAACGCGCACCTTCTGAATTGGCCAACCGTAGAAGCTGGGAAGGTAATATTAAAAGTTCCACCGGCAGTTGTTTGTGCTTGGAAATCAATACTAGACGCTACGAAACTGGGGACACTCCCGAGAACACTTGCAACGCTTCTCCCAGTGCCGTCCGATCTTTTTACCTGATGTGGGGTGAAGTTCAGATTCGAATCTTCTGTCGGCTCTGTCGCGTAGATTCTGAGAGGCCTTTCGACTTCTGCATCAAGCTCGGATATGGTTTGAGTGAAGCTCGCGCCTGCCGTAATTATATTTGTAGAAGTATAAGGAGGCGTCGGATCGTTTTCATCTGTCAATCCGGTAGCAATAAGGAAGGCGTCAGTGATCCCGTCCCCAAGCTGAGTCTTTTCTCCAGACTCTAATTCAACTCCATTCCATCCATTGCCAAAATACAATTTCCCAGTCGCAGACCTATATCCAAGGATATAGTTTCTAGTATTGGTTTCATCTAAAAGATAAGAAGCATTCGCCACCACAGAGACCGGGAGTGCGCCTCCAGGAGCCACTCCGACATCTGGGAGGGTCACATAAGCGACCTCGTCTGAAAGGATACTAATCGCCTGAGCCGATACCGTGTAGTCAAACGCTCTATTTGGAGCGATTATCTTTAAAGCAGCGGACCATTTTAATTCGTTAGCAGTTGGGTTTTCCCATTCGATGTCCCCGCCATCAACCAGGTTGTAGCTGAATCTTTCTAAAAGACCCAAGGCGCTGACACCCTCCGTATACCACGCGGAAGTCCCTTTCATCTCCTGTAGAATGGTGGTTATCCCATCGTACATATCTTTGATGGAGCCAATCCCTTTGTCGCTCCTTGGAGATCCAAAATTGAATGGGTCAGCGCCAAAAAGGAATTCTCTAGAATCTGTGATGAGCGTGATAACCCCGCCAGAAGTTGTCACTTCTGCTAGTGGCAATTTGTCAGCGTCTCCAGAGAAGGCAACGATATTGGAGACCAGCACAAAATCCTGTGCGAACACCAGATCCACATTCTGCGAAAACTCTTCCCCCTCGGCCCCGGCGCTTGTGTCCCAAATCGCGACGGTATCATCCTGGCAGGTCTTATCGAATATCTGAACTTCTACGTAGTTGACGGCGTTATCAGATAGATCTAATTCGAGGACATCGTCAGTAGTCAGATGTCTTAGGAAATCTTCTTTCCCAACTCTGGCTGTGGCAAAAAGAGTAGAGTCTACTGATTGGTTTACTCTAACTTTGATCCCGCCAGCACTCTCTATCAGCCAATTTTTGACCACTCTTGGGCTGGGAGAGATGAATTGCTTTGCATATGCCTGGAACTCCTCTTCAATGAATTTCTTCATCCCAGTATAATGAGGGAGGTCCCATCTTTGATCAGCCAAAAATCTTTGAAACTTCTGCATTTATAATCCCCTATTCACATTCTGGCTCAAGTATTATGAACCTTATAACGACACCAGCCGCAACGATAGTCTGGACAATCTGCTGCGCTAAGATTCTAGCCGCCGTCACTCCAACCAAATAAACCGAGTAATCGCTCCCGTTAGTCCTGGGGACACTATACGGCTTGATAGTGAAATTCACAGGACTCCCAATCGTATGATCTTGTAAAAATGTATACGCCGGGTTAATTAATAATGTCGTGTTGTTCGGTCTTCCAAAATATTTGACCTGCGACTCTTCATTATTCCTACCAAAATTAAACGATATCTCACCGGCCTGATCTGGTATTCCAGAGGCATCTGTCATCGTGATGGACGGAAGAATTTGCCCAGCCGTGATCACTTGTCCAAGGATTCCCCTTTGTTTGGTAACTGAGAATGCCGAAGTTCTGTCTGGGATAAATGATCCGGGATACCCAGGCAATATCATGTTTATATTTCTTATCAAACTGAATGGAGACAGATCTGTGGCTGCGAAAAATTGGAGAGTCACTCCAGTAGTCCCTGCTGTATTCGAAGCTACAATCCCAGTCAATAAATCCTGTCCCACTGTAGCGTTCGCCAATTCATCTACCTTTAAAGTTTTTAAAGGATCGTTCAAATCAATCGTCATTGTTTTAAAAACATTATCGACAGCAGTTATTGTCGCCAGATAAGAATGAAGATGGACGGACCCTTTCAGAGTCCTCCTCAACGAAGGCACAGAACTTGGTAATTGAATCACCAATTCATTTGGATTTATTTGTTTAACTAAAACATCCGGGTTCCCAACACCAAAAAATATATCCAAAACTTTCTGGATAGTTGGGGCCATTTGTTTTGGAGCGTAGCTTAACGCTGGGATCAAAAGCCTATACTCTGGATCTGCCAGATTGAATCCAGTAGGACGGAATACCCCGACATTAGAACCTAATACGTTTAGATATTGCCTCTGAGCGGTCCTCTGGAACAATTGCTCTTTCGCATCCTTTATCGCCTGGACGATTAGATCGTCCTCGGTAGCATAAGAGTATAATAAGCCCCTCACATGCGGATTCACAGTGGGATGATAAATCCCAGGAACGAACCTCTGCATTTTTTTCAGCTTACCCAACGACTATGTCTCCTTCATTTATCCTTGCTCGCTCATTGTCGGCAATCGCGATGTTCCTACTTCCGACCGACGCCGGGTCTAATCTTGTTACCTCTATATCGAATACTCCGACCACATCTTTCACAGCGCATTCGATCTGAGTCCTAATAACATCGTCTCTGACTCCAAGATTGTTGATGTAATTGGACACAGCGGTTTTGATTTCATTAGATATAGAATTTAGAGTTACACCATCTTCGGTAGTCACATCTAGGTCTATAAAGATTGGGATGGTAACAGCTTCCGACACCTCAACCTGGACCCCAGCCGCCCTGATACCTTGGAAATCTTCGTCCCCCTCTATCCCGTCAATGGTTTGCTGAGTGAATTGGGCGAGATTGGAATAATAACGGTATCCGTCCACTCCAATGGATTTCGTCACAGGGAAGTTGAGAACGGCATTCGCTCCACCACCACTCACCTGCACCGAACCATCTTCTCCTGGATTCAAGGTGGCTATCTGCACCTTTACCCCACCACTCGATGTTTTTATTTCAGCCCTAGAGCTTATGGTAGTAATTAGTTTGTTGTTCAGGAACCTAACGACTTTGTCAGCGTCTACCGGCAGTATCTGGAAAGAATCTCCAATAGAAGGAGCGCCTGGGAATCCCGCCGTGGTCGTAATGGTCCCGGTGGCTGCGACATAGGTTGAAATTACTCTCCTCACCCCAGCCTGAGCCCCATCAATCATTTCTATCTCATATCCAACCAGATCTGTGTCCAGCGGAAATGTAACATTCAGTCCGGTGTCTATGACAATCGACGGGCTGGTCACTGCGGTCAGCAAACTCCCAAAGAAAACCGGGACCGTGGTGTTATTGCCTAGAGCGCCATCTATAATCACTATTAAAGTATCATTCGTCGCGAAACTATATGGCTCTGCACTCCCAGATTCTACCGCCGCCAGATGTGGGATGAAACTTTCAGACTGTATCTCAGAAAACAATAGGATCGCATTCGCCGTGCTAGAGAGAACCTTTAGACTCCCACCATTCATTTTGTTTGTTGATATCTCCACTTTCAATCCAGAATCCACTGTCGCAGAAGTTATCCCACCCAATTCTCTATTCAATGCGATAGCCACTTCGGCAGGCGTTGCGGATCCCGGAATCGTGAAATCTCCAACCAAGAAAGTGTAAGTCTGGAATACTCCATCAATTTCAATATCGAATACTTCTCCACCGAATAAAGCGTAGTTCCCGTTTACTGTCGTTGTAACAAACGCCCTGGTGATCAAAGACCCAAGGGTTAATCTATCCCCGACATTCGATGGGGATTCTAGCTCAATTTGTCCGATGAAGCGGTTGAGTGTATAATCTTTATTAGCTCCAACGATCTCGGTTTCATCAAACGCAAACTCCAAGTTTGAAGAAGAAATTACAAATCTTTCAATAATAGGAGCCGTAATAGCAGCGGCATTATTCCTCTGAATTCTGAGGAAATACATATTGATACTGCCATTCACAGAAGTCTTGACCCATCTTGGATTGTTAGGGAGGGAGATATAACCGTCTTGCTGAAATCCATTTGTATTGTCGGCCACCCCAAGCTGCCTCCAGATGGCCCCATCCCATTGTTCGTATACTGCCCCCACGTCCGCAGAAGACACAGTGTTAAATATTGGGAATACAACATTAAATTTGACATCGGAATGACCAAGATAGATGTAATCCAGGTCGGCCCCAAAAAGAGTGTAAGTAGCGACGCCCTTTGAATCTGCCGTCCGCTCCACGAACGGGGAGCCACCCTCCTCGTTCCAGACCTGGTCGAAAGTTCCGACAACCCTGATTTTAGAAGTGATGTCTTTCGTAGTTTTTGAGGTCAGTCTAAATTTAGTGTCGTTTGAAGAAGCCTCACATGAAATTCCAGGAGACTGTGATTCCACTAGAGCGCAGACTTCTTCAGCAGTCGCATTCGCAGCGTCAACGAAACTAGTAGGATTGAGAAATACAGAAATAGGATTATCAATTTTACCATCAGCAACGATTTGAAAAGATTTAATCTCTCCAGACAGGTCATAGGCTTCTGCGCTCCCTGATTCTATAGTGGCTGTCCGGCCATCTTTTGATAAAAGAGTTAGTTCAAAATCTCTTTCTAAAAATAATTTTGTTGTGAATTTATTATCTGTTGGGAACGCAAGGGCGGTGTTGGCCGTCCCACCAGTTACCTGTATCTCCTCTTGGAAATTTGCGCGGGCAAATATCCTTATCTTATCCCCTACTGATATCCTAGATTCAAATAGAGATGCACTCGCATTGATTCTGGTTAGGACTTCTTGAGCCGTGGCCGCACCAGGAGCAAGGAAGTCCGCACTCTCGAATGTTATGGTCTCAACCACCCCACCGACATCAACGAATAGAATTTCTCCACCAAACAAGGTGAATGGGGCGTTGCTGATGGTCTCTACGAAAGCCTTAACCAAAGGGACATTGTCTACGTTTAGAAACTTCTCCCCGCCAGTAGCCGCCGCCAAGACTTGCTCGAATCCAATGTTTTCGAAGGTGAACGGAGATCCAGCGCCATCATCAATGTAGAGTTTGACCACGTCTGCTGGCAAAGTTGGCTCTACTATAGATGCAGACACGACTCTTTGGTTCCCAGAGATGAGCCCAAGGGCTCCAGTAATGATAGCCGTTCCGGTCCCGCGAGACAGGGACTGAATCGTGCTTTTTATCCTGTCTCTTAATTCCTGGTCAGTTTCCACATCCCTACCATTTGTCACCCGGCTAGGATTGGTCACTGTAGCTGTAGAGAATGGGTTGGAATCGTACTCCCTAATAGATCCGATTGGCACGTTAGAGGAGGCTCCGGCATTCACAGCCGTTACCTGCACATTCTCAATGACTCTCTCACCATCTAGAATCGTGGCGGCGGAATCCAATATGAATTCAATTTTTTCACTAATGTCCGAAGATGGTACGAAAACAACAACTCCAGCATTTATAAGTCGATTTCCACCTTGAGATCGAATTATCGTTTCATCGGTCCCATGATCAAATGCAAGTGCTGCACTTAGATTGAATGTTACATAATTCGCAAAAACAGATATCGAACTATATGGGACTGTCTCTGCGTTTGGAGTCCCACGACCTATAATTATCGATCCAGAAGCTAAAAATCCAGTGGCAGAATCACCATTTATTGCGGAAGTAGTAGCGGCAGGTCCAGGCTTGCCAGAATAAACACCAGTAGAAATTTTGGTTACAGCGGTATCCCCAAGGGTGACGGTAGTGGAGGCCTTCTTTGCAGACCTTCGCTCACTGACGGACGATTCTGCGGCTCTATCATCTAAGTCTGTTCCAGTTATAGTATCGAGAGAGAATGCCCTGACAATCTCAAGCATCGCGAAATACTGTTCGTCATCCTCGGTCGCAGCCGCATCAAGCATCGAGGTCCAAACTGATGGGAAGTTAACATCGGTCAAAGGAGTAGTGGCCAATACATTGGCTATCATCTCCCCTTGGATCTCTGGAAAAATTCTAGGTGTAAAAAATCCCATAATATTACCTAAGCTGCGTCAGTCACCCTCAATGGGAGTGGGACCGGTTGATCTAAGTTTTTCATATTAACAACGGCATTTATTATTGTTCCGTTCCCATCCTGAATCAATTCGATGAAAGGGACCGAAGATACTCTGAGATCGGATGCTAGAGAAGAAATGAATCTTCTCCTGCTATCTGCTAATTTTTTTGTTGTAATTTTTGTTCCAGTCTCAATCCCAAGTCCAATTTCTGGGTGTCTTTTTAAATCTCCAGGCTCTAAAGAAATGATGATTAACAATGCCTGTGAGAAATTCGGTACTCCAGCTATGAGATCCAGATCATTTGTATTTGACACGGCCAGATCATTATTCTTATCCAGCATAATATCCACGCCAAGATTTTTCTCTGACTCGCTCAAGAACCTGGTTATTTCATATTCTTTATTCCTTTTTACCCCAGTCGATTCTTGCTCCGAACTCTGGGGGACAAGAATCCTTTCCCCAGGTCTCAACACCCCTTCTCCGCCAGCAGGGTCAATATATGGGGGTTTCAAATTGTTCAAAATTACAATTTCTTTAAATCTATTAATATCTCCAAGCTCTCTCGCCGAAAGTATCTGGATATTATCTTGGCCATCAATAATTACCGACCTCGTAGAATTAGGTGCTGGAAGACTGATTTTCCCATTGAAGATATCTTCAATCTCCGCGTTTGCTTCTGACATGTCTTTAGCGAACAAAGAGTCTTCTGATAAAAGGATCGACAATCCTCTTTTTGCTTTTTGTAATCCATTGAACGCCCGAAGCTCTTGGAATGTAGATTCTCTGCCAGATACCCCCACGAGAGTCGGTGTCCTATTCGCCACATCGTTATAGGCGGTCATATCTCTGCCAAGACCGTCTGCCATGTTATTAACAACACCATTTATTGTAGTTTTAAAACTCTCCAGACTTCTCCGAGTATATTCAAAGGAGGACTTCCCCTGCACTTTAGCGGTGTTTAAAGCAGTCTCTAGTGCGTTTAGCGGTCCTAGAATCGTATTTACCAAATCTTGTTCGAATCTCCGAATAATCCCGGCGCTCGCGGCAACAATACTCCCAGCCTGGGAAATTAAATCAGTCGCGATGTTGATGACATCAATTACGCTACCGATAAGGCCATAGCCATCATCATTCGCCTTGTTCGGAGCGCCAGCTACTCCAATCGCTTTCAGTTGTAGATTGTACTCGTAAAGGATGGATTTCTGAGCGGTCCTCTTCATCGTGAATTTCTGTGGCTCTACAAATAGAAATTCATTATCTTTGAAATTGTTGAAAACAAGTCTTAGTTCTCCACCATCTTTTTTGTCCACTCTTTTCGCTTCGACATAAGCTCTTATGTAGGATCTGAATTCATGGAATTCTTCATAACCAGAATGTCCACTAGCCACGACTGGTCTTCCAGTGGCACGGACGACTCCACCCTCTCTGGCCAACGGTGATTTCCCAGTGGTTCCAGAGATGACGATGTCTTTCAGTATTTGCCCGTGATGTTCTACTATGACGCCACGAAATGTTGGGGTCACTTCAATGGCAAAAATTTCGTCTTGAGACAATTCTTGTGGATTGATTTGAAGTCTAAACTCTTCAAAACCCTCCGCCGCCTTTAATACGGATCCTCCAGATTTAACTCGGTGTACCTGGAACCCATATCCGCGAGACTCTTTCCAGCCGCCATCTCTGAAGTTGGGGATATTTGTAAATTTTGAGATATCCACTGAGTTTATTTTGGAAGGATACTTCGGAGACCCTGTCTGCCCTTTCCCAAGGGTCGCAGCCAAGCCATCAATGATATTCGTCGCGACTTTAGCGGCTCCTTCTGCGATTTTACCGAATCCCAATTCTGGCATAATTCCTCTATCGGATTAAGTTACTGCGCCAACTCCAGTGCCATTTATAGTATCAGGGGTCACTACAACCGTGGACACAAGACCGGATCTTACAAAAGAATCTATAGCGTCTGCCATATCTGACGCGACCTGTTGCAAACTTGCCTTGGCTGCCACGGTGCTAGCGTCTCCAGCGGACAGTTGACCAATCCCTAAAGCGTTTTCCAATGCTGTTTTCAATGTCGGTTTGTCCAATGGCATTAATCGGTCCTCGAATTATCACTTTTCATTGTTGATAAAACCGAAGCCAAGGTTACAGCAGCGGATTTTATTACCAATAAAGAAGCCGCGTTCTGTCCCACCGAACCTGGGATGATTCCTAGTATCAGTGATTGTAAAAACGTATTAACGATGCTCTCCAGTGTATCCCCCAACACGACGGGCTCATCCCCCTGACCAAGAATTTGCATATCTGTCAGCTTGAAAATTTTACCCCGACTGTTCTGGGCTTCGAAATCTCCATTGCCATACAGCTTGATAAAGGCTCCGACTGCGTCGGGATTTAGAATTTCACCTTCTGGATTTTTTCTGCCATTTTGTGTGATGATGTAATTCGAATCTTTATCTATAAGGACTTCGACCCCATTAAATTCATCCCTGTCGAATACCCCATCTGTCTTAGTATGTTTTTTGTTTTGCTTTGGGTGTGACGCCGAACCTATTATTACTGCGAAATCCTTATCTCCTCCTAGGAACAAAACATAAACTAGTTCGGCATCAGAATTCTCATCGAATACAGAACTGTCCCCAGCCGCCTCTCCTCCGAATATCTTTTCCGGCACTTTTCTTATTTTGTCTGAAGAATTATAAATGGCTCCACGATTCTTCATATCCAAAACGCCAGGGCAATCTCTACCGTCGATATTCACGGTGTACTCAATATGCTCGCCATTCCTATTTCTAGGGTCTTCTGGATAAATTATGTCAACGATATTCCCCTTAGCCAGAGAAACCATTGTTTTAGTCCCAGAGCCTACCCTCGTCGATGACGGGATATGAGATGGGATTGGAGCGCCTGTCCTTGAATATCTCATTTATTAATCGTCTCTGTTTTGGCGATATATGTTGAGTCAAATTCCTCGTCCAACGCCCCGTCGTCTCCCGGTTGGACATCAATAAATATATTTGGCGGATCTTGATATTGACCATGGGTTAATGTGAATGTTGTTCTCCAAGTATTTGGGAAATTCCATTCGTGTTCATACGCCTGGATGTAATAAATCTTTTTAGGAGGCACTGGAGATTTCGCATTTAATCCAGCATTGGGTAGGATATTCAGCGTCTTTCCTAGTTCCGCTTCTAGCACTCCGCTTGTCTCCATCGTCCCGCCATCATAGAGATGATTGGCGAAATTCTGGTCATATAATTGAACCATGAATGCTTTAAATAGCTCTGTTTCGCTTTGCGACTCTTTTATGCTTCTTCCTGGGCGATCAAAATCTAAATTTTTCTCGAATCTTTTTAGTCCATATCTTCTTATTGATTCTTGAGATACGAATGGATTTCCAATGGAGTTGTTCGTTCTTTTATCGGCGTAAATGCTTCTAGTATAGTATTCAAACCTAGTTGAAGTCAGCCAATACATATTGAATCTAGAATGATCGTCCTTACCAATGTCCTCTGAAATTATTTCTCCCTGAACTATTTCTATGAAGCTAGTCTTAGAAAGAGATTGTAATGTGGTCACTTTCCCATTTAGTGTTCCGATTACAGCGTCTTTCTCGTCTCCGAATTGAAGTTCAAAACGTGGAGTATTGAGTGGCTTTGGCCTTAGCGTGATTGTTGGCGAAACAGTCCCATCTGTGGCCCTGACTTCTTCTAAATACATTTCGTTAATTAATTCATTTGAGGCTCCAACCAAATTCTCCCACAGATTGCCGTTATCTCTGGCAGAAATGTTATTTCTAGTTCTGAATCCAGGCAAATCTGGTTCTATATTAATATTTAAAATATCGTAGAGCAGTGGTCTATCAGACCCAACTGCGAATTTTGATACCCCGAACAACGCTGATAGTTCGGTTGGTATCAGGAATTGTCTTAGCGGGGATGTGCTACCCTTCCCAGGGAAGTTTGATCCTGGTCCTAAAAACACATCTAGAATTTGTTGTACTTGTTCCGTTGGATTTCCAACTATTTCTAGACCAGCCGTCCTAAGTGAAACGTCTAGAACGGCATCTTGGATGGAATATGGGTCGAACCATACATTTATATCTTCGAACGCTTTCCCAAAATTTCTTCCAGATAATTTATAGCGAGATTCAATTTTGTCGTCGTCTTCGTTTCTTTCTATAGTCCTAGAAACTCTGTCTATATTCCCAAGCATAACCATATTCTTGGTATCTAAATCTGATGTGGATTTTTTTCCGACCTCCATGCTGCTGAAGAGATAAATAGCTACCCAATCGCCTGGACTTATAATTTGCTTCCAGTTCCTAGTCGGGAATAAAGTCGCATCAAATATTCCAGAAGGGTTAGAAAGTGATTTCGATATCCTTAACGAAGACACCTCTTCTTCAATAATTATTCTTTCTGTTTTTAGTATTACAGACGTTGTCGATTCGGTTGGATTTACGTTCGAAGCAAATTTAAAGTTTTGCCTTTCATAGTGGAACACTACGATTCGACAATAACTTGTTCTAGAGGCTGGGACTCTCTCTGAGATAGGAAATTGCCCAAGTAACGGATTTTTCCTCGCTCCCTTGTCTGTCCTCGGATTGGCCATTAATTTTTGCCCACACCCAGCGCGGTCCTAACTTGACTCTCCACCGACCCAGGCAATGGCTTTGGTCCCTTCTTGGAGGCGGCTGTAGCTATCTGTCTTAGAATTTTAGTTTGTTCACTTAAAATTTCTGGAACTTTCCCATCTCCTCGCGGTGCCCCCATAAGTCTGCTACCGAGAGATTCCGCCGCCGCTCCCTTCCCGGAACCATCGGCTCCTAGAACCCTGAGAGATCTAGAATCAAACCCAAAACTACTGCCTCCGCTGTCTGATAATTTCTTTCCTAAAAACTCTACCGCCGTAGCAGCAGGGGTCGTGAGCGTTAGCGCCATCGTATCTGCTAGCCTTGAGACTTCTGATTTTAGACCAACCATGGTTTTATCAAGACCTGTAAATGCATTTTCTAATCTTTTCTCTGGGGAGAATTGAGCAGTTCTGGCGATTTCGATATCTTTCTCAGTGACTCCCCTTCCTAATTTTTGTTTTACAAATAGTTCGAGACCAGCCTGGCTACGCATTGACATCCGTTCCATGAACTCCTGCGCCTGTTGTCCAACTGATAAATTTTTAGTCTCTGACGTACTTTCTTCAAACATTTGTCTGATGATATCCCCACCACCGATCTTCAATGTCTTTGCGAAATCTGCCCCCCCACCCGGCATCTTTGCAATTTTACCCATAAGTCCGGTTTTATCTTCATCCCCTCCACCAAATAATCCCAGCATCCTCCGAACCTCTATGGAAGCCGGAGAGATATTCGTGTCAGAAGGCGCAGCACTTCTAATCGCTCTAGCGACCATCGCCTGCTGGAATTTATCACCACTTTGGAATGTTTGATTCAGGGTCTGCATTGTTCTACCGACCCTGGCAGGATCAGATTTAAAAAACGGCATTGAAGCCAACGAGCCAGCGAACCCGTTCAAAGATGCCGTGTCAATATTCACACCCTTGGACATCTCAGTAAGACTTTGGGTCATTGATTGAAGGAACTCACCGACGCGGCCTCCTTCTAATCCAGAGGCAACCGCGACTCCAATCGCATTAGAGAAGAACTCTTCTCCTTGTCCCCCGGCCCTCCTGGCCGCCGCCATTGCTCCAACCTGGTCTCCAGAGGTTATCCCGAAAGCCCTCTCAGCTTTCTCCCCCATGTCAGTGACCTTGTTAAGCTCTTCTGCATTTATATCTCTACCGATAGACTTCGCAATCTCAGCAGCCCTTTGCCGTCTTTCCTGAGTGGTGAACCCGAATTGAGATTCGCCGGAAACCGTTGCCCCGCCGGTCAATGCCCTGATACGAAGATTTTCCTGAGAGACTCCGAATTGTCTCTGCGTTAAAGCAGCGGCTCCCACACCCACCCCAAGTATCCCCGCCACCATCCCCAGACCACCCTTAGCCATTCTTAAAGCTCCGCCGACACCCATCCCACCACCACCACCGGCTCCGCCCGCGCCACCGCTCATTCCGGCCTGCGCACTCTTAATATCCTTCAATCGCACCTGCATCTCGGAGAGAGCCCCCAACATGCTTTTTACTTTCCCAGAATCAAAAGCAGCCTCTCCAGCCCTACCCATTTTTTTTAGAGAATCTCTAACACCATCGATGTCTTCTTCAATCCTTTTGGCCCCTTTTTCTAATTCATCAAAAATATTCTTTTTTACTTTTTTAGAAAAAGAATCATCTAGCCCGGCAGATCCAAGTCCGTGTAAGACCTTTTTGCCCTCCTCGACCTTTTGCTTGAGCCCTTCTACATCTGCGGAGAGTATTATTTTCGCTGGAGGTGCCATTTAGAAATTATCCTCAAATTCATCAGGCTCTTCAATAGATTGGATAGAGTTGACGACTTTAGATCCTGGCAATTTTCTTCCTAAATTATTTATGATGTCATCCTCTTCTTTTTTAGAAACGACCACATCTGTTTGATATTTGGAAAGATCGACTTTGTTGCGATCAAAGAATTTCTTATATTTCCTCTTTATATCCTTCTCGTAATAGTCCGGCATCTCACCGTCCCATATTTCTGGCTTTATGATATTGGCGAGGGTCTTATCCGCTTCCGCTGGGTTTTCGTAATAGTAATCTTCCAGCCTTTCTAGGATTAATTCCTCCCAAGTGTATTCTTCGAATGGCTTTGGCGGGACTCTGTATTTTTTTCTCCACCATATAGAAATCTTTTTTTCACCACTTCTGGCGTTTGTGATAGCTATCAGATGCAGGTTGTCATACTTGAGCGGCTTGATGCCCAACTGGATCAATTCGTTCATTATTGACCTCCACCGCCGTTGCGTCGCCAGTAACCTTCTCTTTCCACTCTTTCTCGAACTCCATACATTTTGAATAAATTTCAGTAATCACATTCGAATCAAAAAGAGATCCGCCGTAATTGGCTGCCTCCCACCATGATGGGAATTTTTTCAAAGTGTATCTGAGATGGGCCAGAACTGCGTTGTTGTAATCAATAACCGGATCGATAGTACGCATGTCCCCGTTAAGTCTTGCGCGGAATGCGTCAATGAGACTTCTCTCTCCGATATTTGGTCTTTGGTAGGTGAAATCTCCAACCCAATTTAGTTTGCTTTCAATTCCAGTGGATTGGATGTGGAAGGTAAACTCCATCTTCGGGAGTTTATACTGCGTGTCCATATTTTACCTCTTTCAAGCTAATTAATCGTTTCTATGTAGAAACTAAAGTTTTTAATTTTCTGATTCGTCTGAAGATTTCCGTCCTTTGAAGCTCCATGTTTCTGTCATTAAGCCCCTGGCGTCTACTGTGGTTTGCCGTGTCTCCAACTTCACGCCCTCCATCAAAAGCAGAACGGTGTTGGTCGTCCTATCCACCACCTCTGCCGTGATCTCTCCGTTGGTCAGGATGTCTTCGAGTCGTGGCATAATCCCAAGCTGCTTCACGGATTGGTTTTGAATCCTAAAAGTTTGAGTGGTCATATCAACCCGATACCCGACTTCTGCGTGTTCTTTCGTGGCGATCTCATCGAGGACATTCACTTCTTCAAGTTGGATATTTTCGTTGTAACTGACGTTTGAGGCGTTAGCGACCTGCACTCCATTGAGCCTAAAGATCGCCTTTGGCCCCGTCATTGCTTGAGAACCCATAATTTATCTCCCTTATTACGCGCTTTGTCGGATATCTTCTAAATAGATTGTCGGCAGAGTGAAATCCACCCCTTGGACTGGGGTCACAGCTAAATTAATTGCCGCCCTACTCCCAGTGAGTTCTACTCGCAATTTCCTGTATCCCAATTGATCGTTTCTATCATCGCCAACAGTAATATCGTTTTCCAGATACACGGACATTCGATTTCGAATAAAATTCGCGATGGCCTCTGCCGTTCCAGTACGCGCCTTCGTTCCAGTGAATACAAGATCTAGATTATATCGAAGATCATAAACGATGAATCCAGCCGCCTCCACAACCGAGATCCTATTCCAAACGAAACTACCATCTCGACTCCAAGTCGTATTCCCCACGACCCATCTATGCCCGCCCGTGTCGAGTGGCTGAGAGAATAAAATCCCTGCCGCTATCATTTCGTTTTTATTGATAGTCGGATCCCAAGAACTATCCAGGACTCGCACATCATTCACATTCAAAATCTTTTTGGTGATGGGCTCTCCGACCTCAGACCCTTGCTGCATTCCAGCGGCGATACAACATTTTGCCCATGGGTCCTGCCAGACCAAAGTGCTAGTTCGATCCAGGACCCTGACTTGCTGTCCGCATATGGAGATCGGGAAATCGTTCAAACTCTTTGCCGCAGCGAGGAGTTCGTCCTTCGTCCCCAATTTGGAGACGTATGCATTTCTCTCAGAACCACCATCTGTGGCCCACATCGCCTTCACATGACCCTTCGCCAAGGCATTGATGGAATCAATCGTCACAGCCCCAATGTCTTTCGAAATTAGGGGGACTACGGAGTTGATTCGTATTTGTTTGAATGCATTGAATCCATCGGCCCAGTCGCCGTTCGCAGATGTCCCGTCACCGGCTCCGGTGAATAAGGTATCCAATCCGTCTGCGACATAAGCACGGTAGATGTTGTCTATCCTTGTCGCCACGGCAGCGGTGAGGAAGGTATTCATGTAATCAACTGCGTCAAACACATCTCTTCTGAGAACCCCAGCGACATCAATAATTTCTAGATCGTCGTAATAATCCAATTCATTTGCATTTTGATTCCCGTTGGGGAACAAGTTGCTCGCGGTGTAAGAGGCGTTTGAGTTTATCAGGACCGCCAGTTCGGACACAGTTAGCTTATTACGCCCTTCGGAATCCTCTAATAGGATATCCAAATTGTCTGCTGCGGCTCCGGCACATGTTGTCTTAAGTCGCAGTTCCCCGCCGACCCGGAGCACATCAAGGAGGCAAGATGTGCCAGCCCCGGTATAGAGGATGCTGGAGACATTCACTCCGCCCATTTCCAACGTAGTTTCTTCATTCCCACCCTTCGAGAATACAATAATTCTAGATCCCTTCACTCCTCGGTTTGAACCTATAACCCCAATCACAGTGTCTATTGTCGAAGTCGGGTCTACTTCGAGATACCCGTAATCCAACTCTCCACCAATCACCACCGATGGGTCGAGTCGCACACGGATTTTTAAAACGGATGCAGGGTTCACATCGACCAGGACCGGCTTCGCAGGAGCCCAGTTACCTCCAGAATCCATATCCGCAGCCAACGCTGCCGCAGTGTGTACGCCTACACCAAGACTCTCTGTGTAGGTGTAAGTAACCCCATTCGCTCGTAGAATCAGAGTTTCCCCACCTGCCAATGTGAAAGGACCGTCAATGGAACCATCGATCTCTGCGTCTGCATCGACGACTTCCCCCTGACTAACATTGCGAATCAAATTGTTTTCGTCAGATCCATAATTTTTCGAATCGAGCTTGATAACTTCTTGAGCATTTGGGTTGTTTAATGGAGAAGTAGACTGAGTGCTATTGTTCACTTTATAGACTACGACTTTGCTCGCGCCATTCACGATTCTTGGATCACCAGACGGACTCACCAGAAGCTCCAAGGCATCTGCGATTTCGCCCTCTTTGTAGCGTTCTTTCGCGCTCTGTATCGAAGTCTTTTCGAGGACATCCAGGACTCTAGGTTGCCCACCCAAAGCATTCCCGATGATCCCGACTGTCCCAGTGGGCTGGAGGGGGAATCCAGAAAGATTCTCCGCCAAAATTCGGCTGTAAGAGCCTGGATCAAGCAGTGGAACCCCATTAAAAGTTACGATAATCGCCATTGAATCACTCCCTTAGAAGTCTTTAAAAATTTCATCCCACTGTTTTAAATCTGCCAGGCTAATGCCGACAGCTTTTGGCCAAAGCCGCATCGCTTCATGCATATCCCTTGGAATCTTTCTAATCACTGTATAGGCAGAAAAAGTAATCCCACTTTGCGGCTCACTATCTTTTTCCAGCCCAAGACGGATCATGTAGGCCGTTTTTTCCTCATCTGAGAGGTTAGACTCCATGATTCTTTTACCCTTCGACTCTAGGTCAGAGACTATGGCTGGGACGGTTAGCTCTTCTATCTCCGTCTCAACCTCAAGATATTCATTTTCATCGTAGTCGTTCATATTATTCCACATCGGAAGGACTGATATTTTCCAGAGTGATACCCCCTGCATCAGCAATCTCGTAATTTTCCTTCTCGGAGTCTGAAGTGTCATCAATATTAAGACCCAAAAATTTATCAATGATTGGGAGGTCATCCTTTTTATACTCTGCGTTCGTATAAACTTGGAAATTGATGAATCTAGAAAATACGTTCTCAGGGAGGTATTCATTTATTCTTGAGATGTCAGTGGCCCTGAAAGTCGTTAACTTAAGGCCCCTATCCTGAAGATCAGTTTTGAATGCGCTCAAAATGTAAACTATCAGATAGTAAATATATTTGGCCAGATCCGGTGTCTCCGAAGCGTGAATCCCTATTTGAATATTATCAATTACCGGGATGTATCCATAGCTTTCTCTCCCGAGCACCGCGTTGTCGTCTCCCAGATTATCCAAGACTCTCGAATGGTCCTCTAACCCCGCCCGAGATTCTTCCTCGTTGGCTTCGAGTAACTGGATTGAGATACAAGGAGTCACTTTCGCTATCAAAGACCAATGCTGCACCACTCTCACTTCATATTTTTTGATGTAAGCCTCTATCTCGGCTATTTTTTTCTCCCCATAACGATCACGGAGCCATGGCCTATTCAATTGACCGAAAACGGCAAGAGGCGCGTTAGGATCCGTTCGAAACCATTTTAGCCCTGCGTCAATGATGGTTTCTAAAACGAAATCTACTGGGTAAATCCCAGTGAAACACTCCTCCGCCTGCTTTACAGGGGGATAAACAGTTTTCACTGGAGAAATCCTGTCTGGATCTAGTTCTAAGTTCAACGCGATGACTCCAAAATAGTTTTAATTACTCGACCCAATTCAGTATCCACCCATCTTTCCACGATTGGTAATATTTTCGCACCAACTATTCCAGGATGGACCCAACTACTTGGCGAACTGTTTTCGGACATAGTTCTAAATGTCATCATAGTAGAAGAACCCTTGCCGCTACTTGTTGGTTTTTGAATCCTAGTGAGGCCTCTGAGGAACGGGTGAACGCTGGAGACATTCGGAACTCTAGCGACTGGTCCGGGGATGACTCGCCCGCTGGTGCTCCTAATCATTTTGTCCAATCCATATCTTTTAGCAGTAGATTTTAATTTACTTTGAAGACCCATTTTTGCAGCGCGTCCAGAATAAGCCACTCGCGCACTGGAAGACATGGAGTGTCGGAATGGGATGCTGATATATTTTTTCCCCTCTTTGTTCGTCTTCGCTTTAGACCCCCCGAGCCATCCCGGTCTGACGGATTTCATATCAAAACCGGCCATCCCAAATTCAAAGTTGTTCGGCATTCTCCCTACAAGTTGGACTTCATAAACCTGCTTCGTGCCGACTGAATATGCTTTGAAGCTCTGAGCTTTTGAAAGGCCGTCGATATAGTCAGCCCTGGAGCTTTTAAGCCTCTCCTGAGCCAACCTGATCCACTCTGCCTGTGCTCCTCTGGCAATCCCAGCAATCGCATGTTTGAACTGTTCTCGCATCGCACCGCTAATAGATTCGATGTTCTCGCCCAATTCAGCTAATTTTGCCTCTACTGATATTTTCATGTGGGCTCTTCGTTAATGATTTGCCGGTTCCCAGATCTATTTGCCAAATAGTCCCATCTGATCACGGCCTGCTGCGGGAGGTTCACCGGGACTCTTTCCTTCTCTTTGGATGTCACATTGTAAAATCGATTTTCGTGCAAAGTCTCTAGAACTCTGAACGTGGGGAAAACCGGGTAACAAATGGAATACAAGGTTCCGACTTTAGGTCTGTTACTAGTCAGCCATTTTAAGAATGTTTCATTAATTATTCTGTAATCCACCCCTTTTCTGTATGACTTATTCTCAGAATCAATTAAGTGATATGGAGTGTCACAAGACCTATTCGGTGGGTATCTCAACTTGTCGGTATCGTCGTCGTCCTTCTTAATGAGTTCGTTATAAATAGAAGCAAAATCCAGGACAATGACCTTGTACCAGAAATAGATTCTATCTTTGGATTGCAGGGTCAGAGTCGCGTCCTTCTCGTCCCAAATCCCCTGGACCTCTAACTTTTTTTCATGTCGGATACTCTGGATTGCCCCGAAAGTTTCGAAACATTCATCCACTACGTCCACCGCCTCATCCCCGTTGCAAACGGTGCAATCCAGATGATGGTTCGTCCCCTCCAGCGTATCTCGGTTGGGGCACAGGATGGACGGCACAATTCGGAGCCTGATACCTTGGTCGTCAATTAGGTTATCCAGCTCCGAAACGTCCAAATCGACTCGTCCAGGCTTCCCTTTCCGCTTGGGGTATCTGTTCGGGCTCGCAGGCTGAAATTCGCTCATACCACCCTATCGGAAGGCCCTCTCTGGAGCCTCCCCAGCAGTAGAATCCCGCCGGAAACCCGGATGTAGGCACGAAATAAACTCAATATTTTAAGCAAGTTACGTTTTTATGCGTACAAATTTATTTGTTGCAATGTACCACGCTATGTGGTACATTATAAGTGTAGGAGGAACGATGAAAGTCTGGAAAGTAAAAATTGAATTTGTCGGGTTGGCAGGGACTTACATGAGTGAGTTTGAAACTAGGGCACGAACCAGAAAGTCGGCTGAGAAGAAAGCCTTCGCAGTCGTTGGAGACCGCTCTTACAACTACATAGTTGTCTATCCCTTTGGTTGGATGGGTTGCGAAAAAGATGACTCCGGCAAGAGATTTTAGAAAGAAAAGAGAGCCTGAAAGGCCCTACGCACAAAGAAGAGGAAATAATGAGTGATGAAAAATCAAAATTTAAATATTTCCTGCCAGACGGAGAATTCATTGAAGAAGTCAATGAGGATAGCGGGAGATGGCAGGCCCTTCACAACGGCGACACGATTCGAGCGAACACCATCGCCGAGTTTGTTTCCCAGGCTACCGGAGCCATCATCGATCAAGACGGTGGAACCTTGAACGATTTCGCAGTCGAGGATGGGGATTGCGACTACCTAGAAGCTCTTTGCAAGGCCGCCGGTGCCTCCTACGACGAAGTCTGCGAATACCTAGAGAAAGGGAACGATGAGAAAAATTAAATTCACAGAGCGCAGACACGGTGAATTGGGAACCGATTTCAAATTCTCATTCCATTTCACTAAATCTCACATGCTAGACCTGTTTACCGAATACCTGAGTTCGCTAGACACTTACAGTTTTGAAAAATGGAGTATGAGAGAGAAGGCAGAAACATTTATGGACGAATTTAAAAGTAGATTGAGGGACGACGGAGGGAATGCATTTTATGACGGATGGAACGGGGACGACGAAGGATGCCAGAAGCCTCAATTGAAACACCGCATAGAAGCCGAGTCAGCGTTCAATCTTTGTATTATTAAGGAGTGAATAATGAGAAACGATAGATGGGAATTTGAAACGACCATGAGCACCGAGGGATGTCCCGCTCTCGATAAGTTTGTAGACGAACCTGGAGACGATCTTGATGTGGTAGTCACTGGCGTTATACAACCAGCCGAACCAGATGTTGGGATCTCTATGCCATATGTAGAAGATCTGGAAGTAGAAACCAAGTCCGGTAAATCTGTCACAGAGCTTTTAAACAAAAAACTAACAGAAGAGCTGGAAGGGAAATTAGTGGATGATTTCTTAAACTGCCTCGATGATGGAGGAGACTACTAAAATGGAACTGACAATGCATCAAATTCACGCTATCCACTTTCTTCAGACGTTCAAACGAGTAATGTCGGAAGTGAAATTTAAAGAAGAAGAAGAAGCGGAGAAGAAGAAGGGCTGCCCGCACTGTGGTAAGAGTCAGTGCATTATCAAAAGTAGATAGCGGGAGAGAGCCAATACGACCCCCTCCCGCACAGTTTTATATGGTTACGATTGAAAGAGGAATCGTGAACTCAACTGGACCACTACCCTCTAGTACCGCCTTATATGCTCTTGCATTGGCTGGCCCAGGATTAAAAGTTCCAGGCACGCTATGAGGATCGTTCACGCTCCCATATCCAGACCAAATTTCAAGACTTTGCCCAGTAGCATATTTGCCACCCATGCGAATCACCAGCGACGCTGTAGCATAATTTGCAGCACTCATAAGATACTTTGAGGCCAACAACATAGAATGTCCCACATCAACCGTGAAAGTATCGCCCGGCCATGGAGAAGGGCCACCAAGCCCTTTGAAGTCAGTGATCGCCTCCGTAGGCCAAGACCCGCCCCCGCCAGCTCTAACAGCACTCATGCTTACGCCCCGGTTATTGTAACCGATACCGCCTACTGCAAAGGGCACCCCACCTAGACCTTGGGAATCACCAGCAGAGTCAAGCAACTCAACTTGAAAAATTCCCTTCTGATTAACAGAGCCAGTGGTGAAAACTTTCCAAACCTGAAAATCTCCATTGCCTCCCGCTCCTCCAGGACTGGTTAGATCGATATCGTCGGTTTTGTTTACCTCTGTGACCAAGGCTCCGAACGAACTAACTACAATGCCACTTGCCAATACTTTAAGTCTTTCAGCCATTTTTCTCTCTCCTCTTTAATTAGTTACAGTTTTTAATTTATGCAGGATCAGGAATGCTTCCCATCAAAAGTGGGATAGTGAATTCAACTGGGCCGCTACCTTCAATAGTGGCTTTGTATGCACGGCCTTGTGGGGAATTAGTATTCTTAAAATGTCCAAACCCACCATTACCATTATTATCTCCTATACCAGACCAGATTTCCAATCCCATTCCAGCAGCAAACCTACCAGCAACAGTGATAACTAAAGTTCCTGTTGCGTAATTTGCTGGTGATAATAGGTATCCCGCACATAGAGCAACATTGTTTGTTGCGTTGTTGTATGAGTTATAATTCATACCTAGCCATGGATCTGGGGCACCTTGACCACCTTTGTAGTCCTCAATTTTTTCTGTATTGAACCAAGCAGTACCGTGTGCTGCCAATGTAGCTTCTAACTGGACGCCCTTAACATAACTATTAAACAACATAACTCCTAGTGGTATAGAGGACATACCACGAAGAACTCCGAGACTATCAAACAATTGCGCCTGGAAAGTACCCCTCTGGTTCATTGCATTACTGGTATGAATGATCCACCTCTGTTGATCACCACTCGGAACTCCACCAGAACCAAATATTTTCCCCCCTCCATAAATTCCTGGATATACAAGATCTGCATCATCTGTCTTACTGATCTCATTCACGATTGCCCCGCCAGGATCAACTGTGATGCTGGTGGCTAGAATTTTAAGTCTTTCACTCATTTCTCATTCTCCTTTCAATTAAATTAAATCGCCTTTTACAGAATCGTTGTAATTTGCATCTAGATTGGTCACGTCTTCTGCGTCTAGCTTCTTAGTCAAGACATCCACTGCATTTTGCAATCGCTCCACCTTCACGGAGAGAGCGTAAACCACCATCAACATGTCTCTCATGGCATCTGAACTATTCTTCACTCTCTCATTAATAGCCCCAATCCCAGATGCTGCCGAAGCCACATAAGACATTTCTTGCTCTAACCTGTGTATCTTAGTTATCGCAGGAGTAATCGATGACATTGCGTCGTTGTCGCCAGATATGGTCTCTCCAAGCATCTCTGATAAATAAATAGATAGTTCTGATTCACCAGTGTTATCGGCTTGGCTTTTGTAATCAGACAAAATTTGAGAGTTTGTTTTTATAGGCTTGTTCATTAAATATCCTCCAGTATTTGTTTCGGAAATATCTAGGATTTATTAAGCGACTGCCATCTGTAGGCCTAGATAATAGTTTCTTAAAGTACCGATATCGTCTTTTATTTGCTTCTCATATTGCAGAATCCTTGCACCATACCCGGCGTTCGTAGCACTAGCAGTGGTCCCTATGCTCTGCGATATCCCGTCAATACTAATTGATTTCGTAGCGATTCCGGCACCAGCAATCAAATCACCAGCAATATTG
>Ga0307377_10001804_pt1 | contig 26221 bp, 33 predicted proteins | sample TR3MG_FD_202535 | JGI IMG/M metagenome (GOLD analysis project Ga0307377, IMG submission 202535) | Soil microbial communities from Risofladan, Vaasa, Finland - TR-3 | ecosystem: Environmental > Terrestrial > Soil > Coastal area > Acid sulfate soil | place: Finland: Risofladan, Vaasa | collected... | reverse complement strand
ATAGACCAATATCATCTCTACTTATTTAACGGCAAAAAGAAGGGTTTGTCTTTGCGAAATGTACGTTTATTTTATAGGAGTGAGTGGTTTATTCCACCAAAGATAACAAGTCCTTACGGAAATCTCTGCCATTTTGTCTTTGTGCTTCATCTCTCATTTGCTCTAATTTATGAGCAAGGGGACGGTTCTCTGTACCGCTTTTCGCATTTTTGATAATTTGTTCTATCGTTTTGTAGGATAACAGAACGCCCACTCGTGGGTCTGTTTGGTCTTTTCTCTCAATCTCATCAAACATAATACCAGTAGCTCTTCGCAAGGCAGCGATAGTCGCTTTGCTTTTCTGCTCACCTTCATTAAAACCAGCTTTTCGCCCGGCCTTATAACCAATTTTCTCCCCGGCGTTTTTGCCAAGCCGATATATTACAATATCCTGCTTTGTTGGGAGCTTATCTGTATCAGTTATCTTGCGGTTCTTTTGTGGCATCCTTGCCCCTTTAATTATCCTTCAAACAGCCACAAGCTATCATCTTTTTTGTTTCCCTTGCCACTAAGCCACCACTCAAACATTTCATCGCCATTTTGCCAGCGTTCTATGCTTTTGGCTCCAGCTTCTTTACGCCGAGCATATAGTCGCCTAAATGCCTGCCGAAACGCTTTTTCATAGGCCGGATACATTTCCATTTGACGCTTTTTGAGAGCAATGTCCCTTTGCATCGGACACAGCAAGCAGCCGATTCTCGTCCAACCCTCATCATATAATTTGCAATATGGCAGTTTTCTATCTCTAATAAATCCCCAAACATCTTCATAATGCCAATCAATTATAAAATGAAGAAACCGCTTGCTGCTATCTGTTAAGCAATGCTCTACTAATTTTCTGTTGTGCCTACTGCGGCTTTCTGCTTTGCGTATTCCAGTTAAAACCAACCTGCCTTGTCCTCCATTTTCTTTGTATAGCTGGCAGCACCATCTTTGTTGCCTTAACGGGAAGCCCTTTGTAACCAATTTCTTTAAAAACGGCACTTCTGGTCGTTCCCAAATAACGTCAGGGTGATGTTCTCGTATAAAGTAAACCAAATCGGGTGGGTCAATAGTGGTAACAGAATAATGAGCGTCAAACTTAACCCCAGACTCGATAGCCAACTGCTTTATTACACAAGAGTCTTTGCCACCGCTAAAGGCAAGATAATATCCTTCTGGCGGCTCGAATGTCCGTAATCGCTCAATAGCAATCGCTACCTTATCAACAGTTTCAAATAGCTGAGCTTCTTTTAGCATCCTTTTTTACAACACCTTCAATCTCGATATTCTTATTCCTCTCACCCTGTCCGCAGTTTTCCTACAGGCCTGCTTGCTGTTGTAGCTTTCGCTGTGTGCTAAAATCTTGCCGTTATTGGCTTTAATCCGCCAGAACCACTTGCCCTTTTTGTTTTTCAGCATTTCAATCTTCATTGTGGATACTCCTTTTTTGGATTGTAAATTTCAGTTTTCCTTGCAGGGGGTGTGTATCCACTCTTGGCCGACTTTTGCGGTTCCAAGTGCCACCTCCGCATTTGCCTATACACTTCCAACCTGCTGCGTTTAGTGATATTCCAAGCTCTGTATCCAAAATAATTTGCCTATACACTTCCAACCTGCTGCGTTTAGTGATATTCCAAGCTCTGTATCCAAAATATAAGTTATCAATCGTTTATAACCCATCGCCCGAGCTGCTCTCCAAGCCGCAGCATAAAGCATTGAGCAGGCATTTTTTGTTCCATCCGTGCAGAGCCGAGTAACCTCCGCCGTCCAACCATTATCAAGCATACGAGCAACAGGGCGGCCTATAATAGCAACCCCGACAATTCCCTTTTCATTTGCACAGGCAATTTGAAATATCGAGCCGACAGGAGGTTTGTGATGTCTGTGGTATTGCTTCACAAATGCTTTGGCCTCTGACTGTTTTATTGGGACAAGTTCTAACACGGCCACTCCTGTACTTGCAAATCTTCCGGCCATTCCTCTGGCTTGTGGCTGACTATATTTATCTGTTTATGGCCGTGTAAGTGTGTGCAAGGTAAAAATCTACATTTACGGCAACCTCTTAAACTTAACTGCTTGACGAATACAGGCACGTTGGCAGCTTTGCATTGATTAGTCAAATCTCGCACCCATTCGATTTTACATTCTCGTCTTTTCGGGCCGGACTCGCAACCGATGATAACCCAATCAAGATAAGCACCATAAATGCCGCCCATCGCCATAATACCATTGAGGTCTAATAAATTTATCGCTTCTAATATCGGCTCTACGCTCACAAACCGCACCGCAGCAGGTATCTGTAAGAGTATTGGGATTCTTTCGTCGGCGGCTTTTTGGTTCTCAACTGATACGCCGAGCCAGACTCTTGATAATGTTCCGATACTGTCCGTTAATCTGGTTTCAGAAGTATATTTTTCAGAGTTTGATGTTCTGAATAGATTTAATATTCTCATATCAACATCACCAGAAAAATATTTCAACATCCGCTCCGGACGCTTTGTGAGTATTTGAAAAGTATGCCCGAGCTTATAACTTCGGTATATCGCAAACATAACCTTATCAACAAACTCAAACGGCACGGCAGGATGAAACAGGTCGCCCATCGAGCATACAAATATCCGGCGGGGCTTGCGCCAATGGAGGGGTTTATCGAGGGCAGATTCATCGCAATAAATCTTATTTGTCCAAAGGTGCTCACCACGAAACGTATCAACTACAGAAAAGTATTTAGATTGCCCCATCATTTTAAGCCGATATGCCATCTTCTCCGCATAGCAATTCTGGCAGCCAGCACTAACCTTTGTGCAGCCGACAACGGGATTCCACGTTTCGTCCGTCCAAGATATTTTCGTCATTATTCTACCCCTTATAACCTTTCTGCTCGGTAAACAGCTATTGCCAACGCAGACCATATATCCTTGCTAATTCCGTATAGCGGTCCCGGTGTTGCTTTCAGCCCTATAGCTTCCTGCTTGCCACCATACCTGTCAATTAACGCTTGTCTGATATTTGAGTCCTTTGCTCTGTATGAATTGCATAGGAACAACTTTACATCCTTGCGATAAACATACTCGAAATTACCATTGCCCCACGCTTGCACAAACCGACCAATCCAGACGCAGGTTTCAAAGATAGCTCTGCCAACTGGCATACCGTAGCACGCCATCATTTCAATCGCCAACACGCAGGGCACGCGCCCGAGCTGGTTGCATAAATGGAGTAAGTCTTTATTGCTGTCTATCTTGTACTGCACCGGCCTTGCTGTGTCGCTATCGTATAGAAGCCACGCCGACTGAGTATTGCCGGGGTCTATCGCTAATATTTTCATTATTCTTTGCCCTTTTCAAGTATGCCGTTGATTTTGGCTAATATCTCTCCTACATTGGCTAATATCTCTCCTACAGTTGGTCCCTCTACCATAACAAGAGCCTCCGAAACATATTCCAGCGCATCGCAGAGGTTGGGAATGTCTTCTATACTTTCTTGGCAAGCAATTGAACGCTTTTCTTGAGCGGGCAGATTAACTCTTATAAAATACTCTTTTGCTTGTTGGGCATCACGAACCGCTTTCTCCGCCCTCTCCCTTATCTCATCTATCTTTTTCATTTGCTAATTCCTTTGGCTTATTTTCAGCGATTGTTACCGGCGGGTTATCTTCAATTTGTATTGTAATTTTTGTTATTCCACCATCGTCAACGATTTTCTGTATTTTATGCTTAAATCTTTGAGCTATTTTGGTAATTTCTTCATCCATCTTCGTTTTTTCTACTCCTTATAAATAACAGAGCGGCGGCCATTTGCCTCGTCCGTAAGGCGGCAGGATTTTCGACATACCAGAAAACTTAAAGCTATTTTTTTATGACCGCCACTCATTCGTACAATTCCTTAACCCTGTCCGGCAGACTACCATCCCAATTTCTTCAAGCGACATTCTTTGCCGCAAAACTGTTCATTGCTCACCACTATAAACTCCCTGCCAGCCCCTTTGTATCCGGCTCCGCAGACACAACATTTATACTCCAACTGTGCGGGCTGAGAATCCGGTGTACTCTCTTCCCAACATCGTTGGTTTATCCAAGTCTTAAAATTCTTCGGCGGCGGTACAAACTCGTTTTTCAGCTTCATCCTCAGCCGGTTAGCAATTTGCGTCTTAATTGCAGGTAGCAGTAACGGCAATACCTTTTCCCAATCTTTGTGTTTCTTTCGGAAGTTATCAAATTCAGTTTGTAGCCCTCGCTTGGTTCCGTAAAATTCTTTTCGTGCTTGGTCAAAAATTGATATATATTTACTCTTCTCTTTACTTAAATTCTCTTCTCTTAACTTAACTTTACTTAGGGAACCCTCTGGAATCTTTTGGTTTCCAACTGGAACACACCCCTCATTATTGGGCTGATATTGCGGATATTCTGATATTTTTGGTCTATCTGACTTGAATGTTTGAAAATCGTCAAAATTGCGGTATTGCTGCACGAGTTCCCCGTTGCCGATACTGTACCAAACTATCAATCCAGCTTCAACTTCTGCTCCAAGAGCCTTCTCAATATCCTTTTGAGATATTTTCTTGTTTTTTGGGAACACCTCTGTTTTTATGTCTTCAGAGTCGCCTGTGTAACAGCCGTAATCATCAAGGTATGGTATAGTCCAAGTCCAAACAACCTGTGCCTTTAACGGCAAGCGATTGACTTTTTTAGACTGCGATATTCTCTTTGATAACATTCGTCTTTGAGCCATATCAATTACTCCAACCACGACCAGCAGCTTCAGATTGCGAAACTCTACGGTTGTAGTCCTGCCACTTTACTTTTTTGAAAATCGGTTTATGGTTCACCCATCGGGCAAACGCTTTTTGGTATAGGTCGTTTTTATCATACGGCATTACGAAAGGGCTAATGCCTAATTTGCGGAGTGTTTCTACTCTGTACAAATCCTCTTCTTCGGTTGACCAAAAACCGATTAGGACATAACACATTAAGCGATACGGTTTAATCCACTTAATTATTTGTTTCAGCTTTGGTTCTAAGTTTTCTTGAGGATTATCCCAAGCGATTTTGATTTGCTTAATATGACGTAGGGTCAAGAGGGATTCAGCTTGTTCTTTCGTAAGTATTCGTGCGTCAATATTTAAAAATTCCACAGGCAACATTTTTTCTTGAAGCCACTTAATAGCCATCTGCCATTTTGGGTTAGCGAAAAATGTATTGTCTTGGATGCAGATAACTTCTGTGTTTGGATTGAGATTTTTTATCTTAACCGAGTGTAGCCTACCTTCCTTCTGCCTCACGCAACAAAATGGACAATCACGATTGCACCCTCGACTAAACCAAATATAAGATTTGCTGCAATCTGGATAAATGCTGTAATCCAAGCCACATTCCTCAATTCTTGCTGGCAATCGGCTTGTAATATCAAAGCCAGTCCCTCCGCATATTGCTCGTTTTGGCACTTGTGATTTATCTGTGTAATCGAACAAGCTGCTACAATAAAGGCGGTCAAATTGCTTATCTATCAAAGGCAACCACCAAGCTACATCATCACCTTGTTGTTTGTGATAAGCTGCTATCTGCATATAAGCGGCGTTGTAGATTTTAGGTTCGATATTGATTAAGCCAATATTCATAATTTACCCATCATCTCCCATTCTCCACGCTTTCAAGTTTTCCTCGTTCATACTTAACCTCACAATAGCGAAGTCGAGCACGTTATCTACGAATCGGATAGTTTCATACTTGTTCATTTGGCTCAATCTCTTCGATTCCCCATCCTCTCCGACTTGGCCGCATAGAGCAGTCAGTAATTCGTGCGTTGCATCTTTAGTAATAGGAATGTCTCGCTCGAAACCACGAAACTTGACAGGGATGGTTATGCCATCAGCGACAAGCTGCTTGTGTATCTCCGGGTGAAGTAGTCCCCAATAAAAACCAAGCTGCTCTCTCGTCTTAGGGTCTTTAGTCTCGCCGATTATGTCGAGCTTTGCGCTGAAGAACAGGCCGTCATTCTTCTTGGCCCACTTAGCAAGCAGGTCCGGCCTTGTAAAGTTAAGCTCGCTATTAACTATCAATCCCTGATAATTTGGCATCCGTGCCTTCCTTTTCTAAACAATGCCATTTGTCCGGCCCTCTGCTCTTTTACGGGTACGCCAGTATCTACGGCTTCTAACCTCTGACGGGCAATTTCGCAGTATTCCTCGGAAATGTCTATGCCGATGTAGTTACGACCTAACATCTTGGCCATTTTACAAGTCGTCCCCGAACCCACCATTGGGTCAAGAATAGTACCGCCCTCGTTACTCCAGCTTTTTATGTGGTCTGATGCTAATGCTTCGGGAAAAGTGGCAGGATGTTCAAACGCTATCAGTTCTTTAGTTGAGTATCCAGCACCGGTGCTATATTTCCAGATGTTATTTCTTCTGCCAAATTCCCTACCGTGCCAATCATCTCTTGGCGACATAGAGCCGTTCTTGTTCCTCACCGTCCGACCCTTACCCCATCTCTCTGTAAATCTATTTTTGCGGTCCTCCAGAAAGTTTATCGTTTTGGGCCGGCCCTTACTAAAAACAAACATATATTCAAAGATTTGGTAATAACGACAATTGTCAGGAAGCCCCCCGTTTTTTTCATATATCATCGTGTCGTGCAGGTTGAACCCTATACCCTTGAAGTGTAATGCTTGTATAAAACTTGTTCCGCTTTCGCTACCATCAATTACCGAATCCCCGACTACCCAAACAACTACTCCACCATCAACGGTAATCCTAAATAGCTCTTTCGCAATATCCTCAAAGCGAAACTCATATCCCTGATAATCTCGCAAGTTATCATAAGGCGGGCTTGTAACCACCAAATCCACGCAGTTATCCGGCCAGCCCTTCATAACCTCAAGGCAATCTCCTGTTATTATCTCATTTACAGGTAGTGGCATCCGTGCCGTCCTTATGCAGTTTGCTCTGCTGGTTTCTTCTTCTTTTTCTTTTCGGCTTTGGGCTTTTCTGTAACCAATTTCGGTAGGAATTTCGGTTTAGGGTCAAATTCAAACCGTGTACCAGAGCCATAGATAGTACGGCCATTCTTGACGGAATCTTTCAGGGTTTTTAGCATTTCATCGCATCGAGCCTGTCGGATAAGGTAGTTATCGAGAAACGCTTTTGGCTCACCGTCCAGTTCTTTAATATCCGACAGGACTGCCTCACACCACTTGACGGTGGGGCATAGAGAGCATTTTTTAGGTTCCGGCCAGATTTCATCGCAGCCATCCAGCTTTATTCTGGCGGTCTCAAGTATCCGTGCCTCGAAATTACTCTCGTCTATTTCCCTTTCAATTCGGCAATAAGAGCGTGTGTGTATGCGTGTGTTTAGATACCACCAGTGAATTGTATCGACATAAGGGAATTTACCAAACAGACACCAGCAGCCAACGCAGGTTTGAAAGTCGTCTCTGGCCTCGGCATTACTTCTATCCTTGTACCCCGATTTATAGTCGAGGACGATAATCACACCCTCTTTGGCAGTTGCCAGAACAAGGTCAAGTTCGCAGACAATTAAGACCTCACCCCTGTCCTCTGTTGCCGGTAATAGCGACCGTGTAATTGGCTCTTCGCAAATAAGAACACGATTGCCGCCAAACCGCCTTATCTCATTGGCAAGGTTCTTACCGGCCCTTAACGCCTCTGGCTGCAAATCTGGTCGGACTTTCGGCAGTTCTTCGCCGATATGGTCTGCTGCGTCCTGCAAATTGAACTCGTTGGCCTTAATCGCTTCTTCTGCGATTGCGTGGATGATTTTCCCTGCTTCCGGTAATGTTTCGTGCGTCTCGATTTCATCTTTACGCTCCTCACATAGATTTCCCTGATGTGGACAATTGGCAAACCTACCAAGTTCTGTCCTTTGGAGTACGATAGCTTCCGGTGCTTCAAAGGCTTTTAGTGCTCCATCACCGAAAAAACGTTCTATCTTATTCATTTTTCACCTCTGCTGGTTCGAGTTTCTCGATTTTCTTACTAAAGCATTTTGGACAAATCGGTACTGCTTCTGTACCAGATGGCACATCGAATGTTTCCCCGCACTTCTTAACGAGGCATCGCCATTTATAATCTCGCAGTATGTTCTCTGCGTGTTCGGTGGTTTCCTCCTCCGTCATTGTGGTAGGTATTAAGGCCAGCACATTAGGGGGTATGCCCTCATTCTCAAGGTACGCCTGTAAATGTGCCAGATTCTCAAGCGTGTAGGATTCGACATCCCGATAATCAGCATCGTCTTTAAGTACGATTGTGGCGAATTTGGCAAAGACTTGGCTAAGTATCTCGCCCGGAACATTGTCCAGCGACCTATCGAGCGCAACAGGCGATTCGGCACAGGCAGCGAATTTCGTAAGGCATATTTCGAGCTGCTCTTTTACCGCTTCTTTGGTATCAGTTACTTTGGCATCGACCTGCTTGCGCTCCTCTCGGCTTCCCGCGTCTGGTGTAACTGCTGCGGTTGGCATATCAACGCCCTCGTACTCCTCGGCTATCGTAGCACCGCCGAAAGCGTCAGGGAAGTTATCTCGAAGATTAAATGACCTTGCCCGATACTTGAGCATCCTTTTCGGATAGCTCTTCCACGTTCCGGCCTTACCCCATAAACCAGCAAGTTTAGCGTCCTCGACCGAAAACTCCGTAATTACCGGCTCAGGGTCGCCCTTGCGCTTTGTTTCGCAGATAGCGACCATATTACTACCCTCGCCCTCAACTCGCTCTCTGATGTATTCCATCAGGCCGCTTTGCCTTACCAATGCTAACGGAGCATCACCCCACAATCGAGCTTGACCGTTGACGACACAGAAACTTTGCAGAGACCGCATAGGGGGCATCCGCAATTCTGCCCCTGTCTGCATAGCAATTAAAACCTGCTCTGGCTGAATAAAGCTCTTTGGCGCAAGACCTGACTTGCAAACCGCACAGGCAAATCGCCACATATCGTCCATATTGCGCAACTGCAAACCTCTACCATTGGCAACAATGGGTAGCTGCTTGTTTTCCTCTTTCATTTCTTCTTGTTTTTCGTCCATTTTCCTAATCTCCTTTCATAATGAGGCTGCCGGGGTGGTGGCTGGGGGGGGGACCACGCGCCCCCGACAGACCTCCTTTTGTTCTCTTTCAATTATCTTCCACACCATACATCCATTTCGTTTTTCGCCTGTACGCTCTATCTTGTCGTGATTGCGGAGTCCGCTTAATCTTCTCTGGATTGTGAAGTAGTGGTCGCCGGGACACCAATCGGCCAGTTCTCTTGCAGTAAAATCCTTACTGCCGTCAGATAGAAACCATATTATCGAGTTCCAAACCTGCCTCTCCTGCCTATTCAATTCCCCGTTTTTAACGAGCTTGTCTGCGGCCATTTCGGATGTTTCAGGGTCATTTCGGTGAAAAAGTGTTTTAAGTTCAGTCATTCTCTTATTCTCTAAAATTTAAGTATGCAAATTCACTAAACAATTTTTTGGCCTTTCTATCATAAGCTCTTGCCGCTTCAATTTCGGAATTAAAATAGCCTAAATGTATGGTTTTCCCATTATGAGAGATTATTGCCCGCCATTTATCCATCTCTTTATTATAATGAACTCCCTTGTATTTTGATTGTCCTCGTGGAATTTGTTGATGTTGTAAATTTTCCGTTCTTGAGCAAATTCGTAGATTTTTTTCTCTATTATCAAGACCATTATGGTTTCTGTGGTCTATATCAAATCCTGATGAAACGTGCATTATTTCTCGATGCATATAAATAGTTTTTCGTTTTTGACTTCGAAAAGCATACGTAGTATGTTTTCCTTTTAATACACACCATTTCCATTGATTTAACCAATCACAATCTCGGCCATCGACAAGAGCATAAAGCCCTTGTGTTAACGGGATTGCCATAATGTCTAATATCATCTGTCTATTTCCAACCCTCTGCTCGAATAAGGTTGTTTGGTTATTTACCATTCATCTCCTCTTTAGCCAACTCCCAAGAGAGGCAAGCTACGAACATCCAGAATAGGGCTGTGATGATTCTCATTTCTTTTCCTCTCTCAATTCGGGGTTAGAGTAGATGTCGCCGACCTTTTCAGAAGAGTGGGCTTGGCCAATGCCAAAAGAAGTACCATAAAGTCGCTTTACTTTTGCGTCCTTTTGTCGTGCCGCATAGTTAGTGATTGGTTGCAACTCTATGCTGGCTAATGTCCTCGACCAAACCACGACCCAAAGCTTGTTATTCCATTTAGCAATATCATCAAAATAATAGTCTTTGCCGTTCTTGTCCTTGAGGCCGGTGTATTGCTGGCTGTTTTCTATGGCTGTTTTAGGCGAACATAATCCCGTATCTATGCCGATAAAAGCATTGTCAATAAAGCCCCAATAATGCCAATGGTAGAATTTGCCGTTCAAATATATTGCCTGCCTCAATTTTATCTCACGCATTGTATCATCTCCACTACATCCATAATCCTCGTTTCAACTATCCCTCTAAAGCCCCACGCTGCGGCAGAGGCCATAGCTACGTTCAGAAGTATCCAGATTGTGAGAATTAAAAGTTTCATTTTCCTGCCTCCATTCGCTCAAACATTTTGCTGGCCTCTTGGTCGCATATTTCAGCGTCCCACGCATTGAGGGTCTGCTTGCCTATCCGTCCGTCAATTTCTATATTGTGGCCTCGCCGGACGAGTTCCTCTTGGATTTCCTCAAAGGTAGGCATATCGGCAGATTGAGTTCCGTAGGCGGCTGGGGACGGCCTAAAATGGGCGTATATGCGGAAGCCAGTTATAGCCAAAGCAACTCCTATAACCATAGGCAATACTATCGGGCCGGTGTATGTTGTTTTACGTTTCATTTTGGCCTCCAGAATTTCCGGTAGCCATATATCACAGTAAGCATTGTACAAATCCTACATCTTAAGGGTATTTCGGTTCCACAAGGTAGCCACTTACAATCCCTACATCGTTTCATTTTTCACCTTTTCGTTTTTGCAGTCGGGGCAGGTCTTATAGTCTGGAACATTATGGTGATGACTAAAATCAACAGATATGGCTACTTCTTCACTTCCCCCGCAGGTTTTGCATACCTCTTCTTTCTTGGCGTTGAGGGCTTGGTTGATTAACGCTGTTTCTGCCTTCATTCCAAATTGTATTAAAGCCAACGGAGCGTTTTCAAAAACCGTTGCTGTTTTGTAATGGTATCTTTCATCTTCTTCTATCGCCTTCTTGTGTTCGATTAAATATTTTTCAATTGTTTTCAGCCGCTTGCTCTCCTCCTCTGTAGTGGCAAGGGCGGCGAGGGCGTCTGATGCTAACCTTTTTATTCTCTGGAAACTGCCTTCTGAGCCATCATTTTCTATTGGCTCGTCGTTATCAGCTATTGCAAATATTTCGTTTATCTTTTCGAGCAGCTTGCTCATTTTCTTGCTCCTTCTGTGCGTTGCACCCCATTCTGTCCAACCGCATTTCGGATTTACGCATTTAGCATAGCCATCTTGGTCGCTTCGTAAACCACTTCCGCATTCAGGGCATTTTTTCATTTTCTTACTCCTCTGCTATCGCATTGTTTTTCTTCGTCCCAAAATTGACCGGCTTGTTCTTTAGGTGTACAAGGACTGTCTTTGCGCTCCTCTAATAAGTCGTGATAATGCTCTGCTTGGCTTTTCATTGGATGGGCAAAGGTTCGCATATAAGCATCTCCCCAACATTTTTCACAACTACTCATTTCCTTGCCTCTCCTGTCCCATATTTGCATAATCTGAAAAGCAGAAACCGACAATAACGGTTATACAACCTGTCCATATAGCTCTTGGCCTTGCTCTTGTCCTTATCACGCATTTTCGACCACCTACGCAAACAATGTACAAGGCGGTCTGGACGTTTGGGCTTGGCCTCTATCTTTTCGGCGAAACCACGCCACATCGAACCTCGGCACATCATCTGGTTTATTTCGTTTCCGGTCATTTTGTCCTTCCAAAATAAAGCTGCGTCCCCAAACCTCGAAAGAGACGCAGCTCCGGAGGAGGTGATGAAAAGCACATTTACTTTTTATAAAGAGCTATTATTGCGCCACCGACTTGGTGTTCCTCATTTAAGGACACCCGCACGGCTCGAAGGTCGATGGCTTTGACCCACACACTCTGCAATATTTTTTAAATTTTCCTTGACTTTCTCTTTTGTTTTTGGTAAAAAGTAGTTCGATTTTTTAATCAGCGGCGAAATAGTCCTGCCAAGCAAAAAGCCAAGCCAAAAGTACAAATAATTGTTCCCAAAAATCCAAATCGAGAGCTTGTAAAACCGATAATTAACGCTGGAACCTGTAATGACGAACCCAAAATTGTAAACCGATACCATTCCATCTTCTTGCCACTCCGCAATATTTTTCAAATTTAGCTTGACTTCTTTTCATAATTCGTGTAAAAAATATTCAATGAATCCGTTAAATGTTAAAGTTGGTAAGATGGCTAAAAAGGTTCGACATTTTTAATTAACCGGAACATCTTACCTAAATTATCATCTTTATTTCAGGGAAATCCCTAATAAGTAGTAGGGTTTTCCATTGACAATTCTTATGCTGTCGGCTAAACCAGTTTCGCGGAAGGAGCCGGGGGCACGGATGCTTAAACCAGATGCTATAGCAAGGTGGTTTTCGTACATCGAAAAACATACAGCCGCTACCACTCTGAGAATCTATAAGCAAATTGCCAACCGCTTTTATGAGTATCTGCCGGACGACCTTACAACCCTGACTTTGGAACATCTCGAAAACTACCTAAGCTCTCTTGATGTAAGCCCAACCACCTACAACAACAATCTGACCGTTCTGAAATCCTTTGGGCGATGGCTGGAGGATAAGGGTCTGCCGAACCCTGCCCGGAAGATAAGTTTTCTCCGGGCACCCCGGAAATTACAACGGATGTTAAGCGAGGATGAATACAGCAAAGTCCTAAATGTCTGCCGGGATGATGAAAAGAAGATTGTCCAGATTCTCGGCAATACGGGCTTGAGAGCTTCTGAACTGTTAGGCATCAGGGCAAGTAGTGTCCGGGATGGCTTTCTCTATGTAGTCGGCAAGGGTGATAAGCAACGGGCAATTCCCTTAAATAAAACAGCCAAGCAGATACTTCACGAACCAAAAACCTTTAACTTGTTAAAGAGCTTAAAATACCATAACTTAAATAATCTATGCAAAAAACTTGCCAAAAGAGCAGGGTTAGCTGAATCCTTTACCTGCCATTCACTACGCCGCAGGTTTGCTACCCAATTAGCCCAAAACATCAACATCTACCAATTATCACGGCTGTTAGGTCATTCCAGCGTCTCAACAACACAAAAATACATTTACTTTTCAGAGAGCGAATTGCGAAACCTTACTGATTGTCTTGATGCTTAATACAGGTTGTTGCAGCAAAATGGCTATTTTTTGCTATCATTTCACTCCATCCATTTAAGTTTCACTCCTGATTTTACTACGGCTTGTGATAATTTCTCTTTACACTCATCGAAATCGTCTCTGCTTTCGTGAAATCCTTTCTCTTGATGTTCTTGTAAGGTAAACGTACACGCCGCCAGCAAATCATCAAAGCCGGACTCTTCAAGAACGGCAATAACTACCGTTTTGACATCTACGTTTGCGGCAAACATCAATGGCCTATCTGCAAAAGCCGCAGCTACAGGATTATCAAATTTCCTTCGCTGGCCTCCGCCAAATGTTCGGAATTTAGTCCCTATGGTTTCTGTGATTTTATCTATTTGGCTCATTTTCGCTTCCCTCGCTAAAAATTGGTAATGTCGTCAGGGGTTCCGTACTTGCCATCTACCCCTGCCGAAATCAATAAAAACGATTGGGGTCTATAAGGCCAAGGTATTCCGGTCGCTCCACTTGCTCTTGGGTCTTTGATATACTCATAGAAATCTCTAACGCTATCTCCCAACGGATGAGCCACAGGGGTTTCTCGGGGCTGAATTATTTTCCCTAAGCCGACAAGAAACGCATTGTCCCGATAATCGTAGATACCACCGCCCGTAAACGGCGCATCTTCTCCTTCTTCCATCCTTTTACTGGAAATGTTTGCCCTGTAATAAAGAATCGGGGCTCCCATCTTAACGGTTCTGCTGCCGAGAGTTATTTTCTTTACGCCAAATACATCACAAAGTACAAACCTATCTGGGTCCAACGGCTCAACATCAGGCAATACACCGTCAGCAACAAATAAATCGTACAATGTAGCCGTATTTGTGGTTGCAACCTTCAAATAAGGGTCTTTTCTTTCTCTTAAATTAGCTTCATCGCTTGAATATACATCCCCACCATCGCTTACGAATCGTGAATACGGATGGAATCCTGCCAAATCCCAGCCCAAAAGGGCTTCAGTGAGCTTGTGTGCGCCACAGTAGTCAAGAGGGACCTTGGCAGAAGGAGTATAGTCCCAGCCGCTTGACGGTGGATAAGCACCGTATTCATTCTTAAACATTGTTAGAGCCAAGCCGATGTTGGTAATTTGGACTTTTTGCTTCGTTTCTTTCGCGAACCTGCGCACCCGACTAAAGGCCGGCAGAAGCAGCCCAAGCAAAACTGTGATTATTACCAGAACCGTTAGCGTCTCAACAAGTGTAAAGCCAGTCCTTTTTTGCAGTTTCAGCCGGTCAATTTTCTTTTGACCTTCTTCGGTAATAAGAAGTTTCAGAGAATCGTGTGCAGAACGCCTTTCCAAAGCAGCAAGTTCATTACCTATGCGGACTACTTCAGGATAATTCTCTTCACGAAACGCCATTGCTTTAATATATTCATTACTCATAATTTTAATCCTAATATTCTTATCGGCAGTTGTCAACACATTTTTTTACACTTTTTTTCATTGTTTTACAAAACACCCGCTATTCGCCCAAAACCGCCGATTTTCAGGTAAAATTTATTTGTAAAATCTCACAGATTTTCTGTTACAAAAAACAGACCGACCCAGTTTTCACCGAATCGGTCTGCGGAGGAGGGTGAAAAAAAACTGCCTAATTAAAATAGGTCTTTGAGGAACTGGACACTATCATCAAGCTGATGTGTGGCAAGTTTCTTTACATCGGCGTACAACTTGCTGCATTTCTCGTTGTATTTTACGCCGACAATTAAACCTACCACGATTGCAATGATGTTGCCACTCAACCACGCGATAATCTCTCTCATTTCAAATCTCCTTTTACTTGCTTAACCATTTTCTGCGTAGATTTAGAAGTAGTAATCTTAGCATTAGTCTTGAACTTGTCCCAATCGGGCGACTTCTCGAAAGCAGTTTGTACTGAACCAACAATCTCCGACATCGCCCTCTTGTCGATGTAGGTTCGCCATACATAAAAGGCAATCCCTACACCCACCAACCCTGCAACCACAAGATATACCCATTGATAAGTAGAAGCCAGAGTTTGGTCTAACCTGATAGCCACCAGCCCTATGATAGACGCTCCCAGCAAGCCCCAGCCGAACTTCACCCTCTGGATAATCATTAGAACGCTGGCGGCAAGGGCAATATAAAACGAAACAGCTAATTTGTTGGTTTCGTAGATATAGACCAGCTTCTCTTTTGTTTCCAATATGTCAATTTTCGCTGCATCCGTCATTGTAGAGGTATCTATCGGTTGCGGTACTTGACAGCCCCAGAGCATAATAATTATGAAAACCAAAATCAAAGCTCCTATCGCTAAGATATAGTAAGACCTGTCCATATCACTCCCGTTCTTCAAAAATTCGTTTCAATTCAGCTACCTTTTCTTCCGCTTTGTCAAGATACAACTCTCTCTCGGTCTCATCGTTTGTATTGGCAAGTAACAAACAACGCTCAAGCTCCTGAAAATTATATTTAGCCTCGCCGTCCATTTTTTATAACTTCTTCTCAATCCTATCAACAGCCCCCTTAATATGCCCAATGTCCTTTTCTAGGCCGATAATGTTCTCTCGGTTCTGTTTTATTTCGGGCGTATTGGCTTTCAGTTGAATACTATGAGCTTGGACATCCTCTTTCATCGTTACAAACCAAACGATAAGAGCGACAAGCACAACTGCAATTCCAACAATTGCTTTCGCACTCGTTACAAACTTTGTTAAGCCGTTGTTAGACATTCTTGAATCTCCTTAACCTGCTTTCTTCTTACCTTTATATGCGTTAGCACTCTTTACAAGCGGCTCAATCTGTTTCCAGATAAACTTACGCTGTGCTACTGTTTTTGACGCTTGCAGTAGTTTCCAGTAATTACTTAACGATGGTTTTCGCGACTGTGCCACCCAGAGCATATACTTCCGCTTGTTATACTCCGGGCTGCCTTCCGTGAGCTTGCGAGACTTAAACATCCTGTCAAGGCGGTCCAGTTCCGCATAGAATTTTTCAACGCTGGCCTTCGGCGCGTAGGGGTCTCTTAAAAACAAAGTGCCGATAACGGGCATATCGCTTTTAGTGATTTCTTCTTTACCTCCAAGGTCTATAGTTCTCGCTACCCTTGTGTATAATCCACCGGAATAACTTGCGACAAGATGCTCTAACTTCGCTGGCGAATACCCGATAGCTTTACCGATAATCTTCATCAATTCGGTCGTATAATTACCATACTGGTCTTCTGGTAATTTAGACTCAGCCGACCTTGAAACGATTGGCTTTCCTGCAAAATCCTCATTCGCCATTATGTCTATAATTGGGCTGAAAAGAGCAGGCCAGTCAAACGGGTTTGCTTGCCTTAGTGATTCTTCAAACATCTTATTTACTATTTTGGGGTCTTTCCGATATAGTGCATCAAGAGCAGCGATTGGAGCAGACTGGAAGAAATGGCCTAATTCAAACGGTACAGGCAATCTTATTATGACATCCGTAAAAGGTATCCTGAAGTGCAGATAATTCACCCTTTCGTACTCCGGCATATTTTTATACCATTCTTCATCCTTATATTTCCACCACAACCATATAGCAGGGATTGTAAGTGCGATTATAGCTTTAAGGGATGTCTCAATAGGCCGTTTGCTGAATGTTCTTACTATCTTATCAGGCCCTTGTATAGCAGCATTAAAGAAGGGAATCGTCTGATTCAACACCTTTGCTATCTTACCGTGTCTGCTAAAGTTTGTTGTAACATCTTGAGCTTGATTAAGAGCGTATATCGCAGCATCCTTACTGCCCTTGCCGTATTTCTTCTCTGCGGCTTTAAGGGCTGGGCCATACTCACCTATTCTGGTGCCGGCTTCGGTTAAACCAAATAGTTCGCGCAAGGCATCTATTGGATGCGCTACTGTGTAAATAGTTTTGCCCGAAACGGTACTCGCAAGCGCGTGCTTTTTGAGATGTTGAACAGCTCTCCTGTCTGCAAGTATTTGAGAAGACATTTTTCCACCCATTGCCTTGAATTTCATCGCAGCTTGGGTATTTATTATATCCTCAGCAATACCCTTAATGGCAGACAAAGGCCCTGCTTTTGCGTGTTTGCTTAATACAGTGAATGTTCCTGCATCTCTAATAAAGTTTCTTATCAGCCCGAAAGGTGGATTAAGCCCTGTCGCCCCAAGTCTTACCATTCGAGTAGCTTTACCAAAAGTAATGCCCAAAAACCAAGGTAAGGCATATTGGTCAACTCCCTCTATCGCTTTGTAGAGGGCAGGGTCAACTTCGTACCATTCTCGTTTACCGTCAATTACCAAGGCAACGATATTGTCTTTACCATAATATTGACCTGCATTACTATAAACGGTGAGAACATCGTCCCAATGTTCAAGCATAGCAGACGATATTTCCTGTGGGTCAAGTCCCATTCTTTCATAAGCAATCCGGGCAATATCTTTTTTGAGTTGTTCTGCCTCAAATCTTGTTGCTTGCTTAGGGGCAGGAACCTTCCATATCATAGAGGCCATACCTTTTTTCGTAGCGAGCTTCGCAAGAGCTTTAGCTATCTCCGCTTTATGAGCAACCGAGATGACCTTTTGTGTTTGTTTTATCATTGACTCTATCGGGTCGATAATCTCCCTGCCGGAACCTTTGATTTTCTTAATAGGCTTTGTAACTTTCGCAACGCCTTTGCCGTACCCACCCCCGATTCGCAGTTCACCTTCCTTAAAAGCTCTCATAAAAGGTATGTATATCGGATTTGCGTTCTTGATAGTATTGGCGGCTTCGGTATCAAGGCCGCCGGCCTCAACGAGATAATCAAGTACCCTATGATTCCAGTCAGTTAATTCTTTTAGCGTATCCTGCCAAAGCTCGTTATCGTATTTCTCGTAGACATAATTGGCATCGACTTTACTGATTCCGGGATTTATTCCCTTTGAGTGCAGTAGTCTTGCCCGTGCAGTTATTATCCATCTGGTAAAAGCGTTAATATCTTTTGCTACTGGCTTCAGTATTTCCCTAAGACCCTTACCTGTCCGGTTGCCAGCCATATCAGTTGTATATTCCAGAACAAATTGCCGAGCAATCGCACCGGCCTTATCTGCCCGCGCCACCGCTATTTGGTACGGGTCTTCGGCTGGCGTAAGTTCGCCTTCACGAATACCAGCCCTTATCATCGCTCGTTTTATCGGTGCAAACTCATCTCTAAAACTTGTTTCGACCCAGAGCAAACCTCTTTTGAACCATTCTGAAGGCGGCCATTTGACTTGTTTTTTGTTTATCTGAGAATCCACCCTCGTCTCCGCACCCTGCAATCTCCACTTGGTTATCATATCTCTGGTCTTGGCAATCTTTTTCGCCATATCTTTATTGCTCGGCAGATACTTTTCTGTGAACCATTCGTAGAGATTAGGTGCTTTTTCCTTCGCCTCTTCACCTGTTAGATATTCTCTTACAAATTCAGCCCAACCCTCAGATTTGTACCCACCTTTAGGCTTTTTACTACCGTAAAGTTCTTTCCCAAGAGCCAGCAGTTCATTTCCTATAGCCGTAGTTGGTGGGTTAAGAGACATTCGGTTATTCAAAGTCCAATCTATGTGATGAGCTACTTCGTGCGTACCCGTTGTAAGCGACCGGACATCCCTCATTCTTACGCCTATCGCTTTAGGGTCGAACCAACCAAGAGCTTTTATGTGGTGGGTTGCCTTGCCTCTTATAGTGATACCAAAAGCCCTTGACATATAGTCGATTATTTCCCCTGCGGTCTGCGGCTTGGCTCCCGGCTCCATACTAACTTTGATTCGACCTGTATCTATACCAGTTGCTCCGACCTCGCCAATATCCCCTATAGCTCCGGTAGCACCTTTGGTTTTTGGCTTTTTTAACTTGGCTCGTAACTCAGCAACGGGCGTTTTTGCAATTTGCTCAACGGTCATTCCTATAGAACGCAACTGTTCTCGCTCCGCTTTTGTAATGATGTCTTCTTTTGCCTCAGCAACTGTGGCCTTTTCTTCTTTCCCCAACGCTTCTTGCGCAGGGGGGGTGGCTGCTTCTTCTTCAGGGGCGGGTTGGGCTAAAGGTTTCAGTATCGGTTTTGGGCCTGCATAATCACTTCCGAATCTCTCATCCATAGATTTGGATGTTTCCCATTGCTCAAGCATATCCTTGAATTGTTCTTCAACTGGTTTCAGTAGCTGTTCTCGTTCAATGTCAAATTTGCCAGATGGTATTTCTATCGTTATGCCATCCATTAACATTTCTGGGTCAACATCATCGGCGATAATCTTAGCTTGGACGACTGTGCCATTTGGTTCAACGAATGAGTATGTTTTGCCTTTTTTGATAACATCATCCCGCATCAAGTAGTTGCCTTCTTTGTCAAGAAAACCAGCATCTACCACTTTTTTACCTTCTGGAATTTTGTGGACAAGATTTATATGGCTGGCAGCACCCATATCTTTAAGAATTGTACCATCATCCAATAAATAACCCATTCCAGCCACTTTTGCAGGCAATTTTACTTCCCCCTCTACGGTCGGCTCGGCTTTAGTTATGGCCTCTGGCTTCCCTGCTTCGATTTCAGGGGCTTTAGGGGTAGTTATCCCCTTCAAGGTTTCTTTAACCTCGGCTACAGGGCGTACAGGTTCTTTTTTGGCTATTTCTGTGGGGGGAGCAGGTTTCTCTTGTGGGGTGATAATTGGAGCTTTTGGTGGAACCTCGCCTACCTTGATTGTGGGCTTCGGCATAGGTTTGACTAATTTGCCTTCTTTGGGTCCGGGGGCTTCCCAATATTTTTCAGTCGCAGCTTGCCTTTGATGAAACTTTACGGCTTGCTTGCGGATAACTCGGCCAGCAGCTTTGAGGTATGATTTCATTTCGTTTGGCAAGTCTGTAATCTTCATTCCATAAGGAATTTTACCTTCCTTTTGGAGCTGCTTCATAGCTTCATCAACAAAGGCTTGCTCCGGTTCACCCGCAAGATAATCTGCAATTCGTGGGTATTTAGTCTGTAATTTAGCCAAGACTTTTGTGGCTGTTCGAGTATTAAGCAACCCTCTTGTCGTTTCGGTAACAGCCGAAATTCCTACCGATAGTCCTAACCCCCACAAAGCCCCTCTTTTCGCTGCCGGTGCTATCGGCTCTCCCCGCCTTGCAGCTTCGCTTGCGCTCCAAGCAGATAAAAACGGGACATTTGAGGGTGCTGTTCTGGCAATAGCAGTAAGCCAACGGCGTACAAACTCTTTAACAGCACCAGTTTTAGTAAGAGCTACCTTTCCCCCCATCGCAGTAAGTTCTTTCCCTGCAATTTTAGAAGCGAGTTTAATGCCGACAATGCCAGTAAGCCTGTTAAGGCCGGTATATTTGAAAAGCCCTTTTAGGAATTTATACTCCATAAACTTTTCAGTACCCCAGCCGTATGCTTCTGGCATTTTTTGATACCAAGGCATTTGTTCAATTCGCTCGGCAAGCTGTACCATCTCACCTTTTTCGACACCCGGTTGAGTTTCTGCCAACTCCAATAATCCCCTTCTCGCTCCGGGAATAGCGGCCTCAGCAGAAGCTAAAATAGGCCGCACAAACATAGATTCGGCCAATGGATATTTGATACCTTCCCCCTCAAAAGTGGGTGGTTCTGCTGGGTCATAAGGTTGAGATGCTTCAATTTGTGGTAATTCAAGGACAGGGACTTGCAGGACAGGGGCCGCAGCAGGCTCGGCTGGTTCGGGATATTCATATTGTTGAGTCGGAGCCGCAACAGGTAAAGTCGGTGCTGTGATTTGCGGTAGGGGCTGTTGGCTTTGCCATTGATTATATCTGTCGAGAATGTCGTCCTTCAGGGGTTCAACAACACCAGCTTGCTCCCTCTCCTTGTATCCTTTAGGAACGGTAGCGGTCGCCATCCCCTCCCATTGTTTGTATCGCTCTAATATATCATTAACAGGCATATAAGTTATTTACCCAGTCCCTTTTCCTCCCAGCTTCTAAGAAATTGCGCATTCGCAGCAGCCATTCCCCTACGCTCTTCCATTGTGAGTCGCAAAAAAAACTGTTTAAGCCAATCATCGTGTTGAGGATATTGAGTTGCCAAGAAATTATACGCCTTATCGTTATCAGAACCACCTTGCCTAATCAATGCCTCTATATCTTGAACATCTTTCAAGAATTGGGGGCTAAATTCAGTACCCGGAGTTCGGCCTGTTCTAACTGAAGGAGGTCCCCCCTTTGACGGGTAAGTTAAACCCTCAACTTGTTGACCGGGGGGCATATAAGACATCCCACCGTAAGATAGCCTTGGTGCATTTGCCAAGTTCTGCATATAATCTCGCCTCGCCTTTAATTCCGGCGGTACGAAAGCACTCAAGTCCTCCAAGGATAAGTCGGGCGCGCCACGCATTTGCCTTCTTACACGCACTTCCTCCGGCGTTACTCGACCCCTTCTTATCCCCCTTAGTTCCTGTGCCTGTCTTAGTTTCGGGCCGCCGCGAACAGTACCGTAAGGACCGCCAACTGAACCCGGACCGCCCATTCTGCCCTCTGGAAATCTCGTTGTAAATTCACGTTCAAGTACCATCTGCCGGCTTTTACGTCTAAGGTCGTCAAGGGTGCCGCCTTCTGCGATATAGTTTTGATACTCTGCACCGCCTTGGTCTCGCAACATTCTCATTACCGCTTCATTATTGGGATTCAATGTTGATTTTCTCAGCATTTCGTAGGATGGCGGTGGCATAGCTGCCCTCGCCCTGCCCATCGCAGCTTCAACTTCCTGAATCTTCTCTGCCCTTGAAAGAGGCTGGTTTAGATAGCTTAAATCCGGTGCCTGTGGCTGTATTTGAGCAACATTAGGCGGCATATCGTAAGGCAAAACAGGGGTTCTCTGTTGAGTTATACCCGGCTGTTGTTCCCCTAACCCCGGCAATGCTGGTGCATCCCAAAAATGTTGAGGCATCCCTTGAGTCCAAGCCTCCGGCACACCCTGAAATCTGCGGTTCATTTTCATAAACATTTGTTTGCTCCTTGTTAAAAGTTGGGGAACCTGTAGGGAATCCCACCAGTTACCACTGTAGCACCAGAAGGTGCACCAGAAGGAAATTGCATCCTCATTAAATCCTGCATTGACATATTTTGCTGTGGTTGTCGTCCATAAGGGTTTCTAAATCGCGATGTTGATTTTCGCGTTATTCCACCCATCCGAAAAGAAGTTTGAGGAACGGTGGGGTCAAATCTGCCGTAAGAAGTCATTTTATACTGTCGCTCTTGAGGCGTTCCTCTTCCTCCCAACGATGGGAGTGATACTTCTCCTGACGCAAGGTTTGTAACTCCACCAAAAACAGGGAAATCATAACCGGCGTATGGCGATGTGCCTGTGGGAATATCAAACCTCGCACCCGGATAGTGCGATGGGTTGGCGTATGATAAATTCGGTGCCGCAGAATCAAATGTGCCAACTCCCGTACCCATTCTTTCGACATCAGACGATGGCGGTTGTCTCGTCAAGGTAGCTGGCCCTTCGTAAGCACCTTTTGGCAATATCCAGCGATAATCCAACGGTCTTTCCTCTTTTGCAGGTTCTTCTGTATCTGTAAATCCACCTTGCCTAAAGGTGTGAAGGGTCGGGGGAGTATAGCCGCCAGCCATAGTAAACCTTGCCCCACCACCAGAGGAGGCCGAAGATTCTGGTCTTTGAAAATAACTCTCTCCCAACCTTCCCACTCCAATCTCTGCCGGCAATTCAAATCTTGGCATTGTTTTAGTCAAAATCTTTTGCCCTGTTACCGGGTCAGTCGTCATAGTAGGGTCTATCGCTCTAAACCTGTCCTTTAGAGAGCCAAGTATTTCGGCAGGCGAGTAGTAGGGAATCCTCTTTTCCTTCCCTCCCGTCCATTGCGATACCATTGGCCTGTTAGCTTGAGAACCTTCGCCTAATATTTCATACCAATTTCTTAACGCCATCTTTATCTTTACTCCTCTTTACCATTTATTCAAATCACATTCTGCCTCTGGCGACCGTGCTTTTGCTTGGATAGGACATTTACATTCTGCACATATACCTCGTATTCCCAAATAGCGATTACTTCCACAGTTCCTACACGCTTTCAATCTGGCTTTAATCTGGTCATTCGTTTTTCTTCTTGCCAGATTTGCCCAGCCAGTTGCAATTTGCTTCGCTTTTTTAACTGTTTTTCCACCGCAGCATCCCATTAAGTAATTTCCGTTATTACTGCTGTGCCACTATGCAATCCATTCCAACCTACTAATACACAGTTCGTAAGAGCATTAACACAAGTAGCGTTTACACAATCACTGCTTGGCGTAACACCTGCTTTAGAAAAGAATAAGCCATCGTCCCAAGGATTGTCCTCTGCCCCATAGAGATAAGCTAAAATTGCAACAGAATCCGCAGATTTCGTTACTCTTATTTTTAATTCCTCAAAATAATAAGTTCCAAGTATTTCGCCACAACCAGAAGGCCCTCTATAAACCCATACCCAACTTATGCTAAATGTTTGCTCCCATACACAAGGGTCGCCCGTCTGTGGCAAAACCCAAGTACCGGCGTGGAGACTTGACTCTTGACCACCATTCCCCCACCAATAGTCCTCGGCACCACCACCAAGATAGATACAATCAAAAGGACAATCTGATAAACCCGAAAAAGTTACTTGAATATTCGCAGGTACTTCTCCGGCGTTGCAATTTCCACAATCATTACCAATAGGATTGTACCGCATCAGCTTGCCAGTTGCCGAATCTCGCATCAGCTTACCAGTCACAGAATCTCGCATCAATTTTTTATGTAGTGCCATTTTAGGTCACACAATCGCAATCTATCGTATCTTCAAAGAAATCTTGTGCGTACCATACACCATCCAAATCCAGATAAATCGATATATCATCAGCAGCAGAATAACTTGGGTAAACATCGCCGCTATCAAGGTCATTAGCGAAAGAATCCGGTTCTCTCGGATAAACTGAAATGGTATTGCCAACTTCAAGCCCATCGGCATCCAGTAATTTGCAGGTAAACGGCCCTACGCTATCAGACGGAACACCACCCTCTTGTATCTTCGCACTACGGGAATATCTTGTTTGGACAAGTAAGTTAATCCACCGCCGGAGGTCGAGATTGTTAATGCTGTTGTCTATCTCAAAGAGCAGTTCGTTAAGAATATCGTTACGAATATCGCCCGTAGCGTTTTGGATGGCTTCGTCTATCATATCCCTTATTCTTTGGAGTAAGTCTTTTAGTTCGTCCGGTTCAGCTAAATCCGGCCTTGCTGTCGGTGGGCCAATAACTCCTACTACCTGTCCTGCCTGTGGTAAACCCATTTCTTACCTCAATCGCCTTTCTGTTCGGGGGACAACTTTGGCACTATAATTCAAGCCTATTACCGGGGCTGTAGTAGCACTCGGTATAGTCAATTTGACTTCAAAGAAACGCCCTGAATGATGGGGCTGCAAAACGCCTATATTAGCTGTATGGGAATAATCTGCACTCTCCCTCGCATCCGTCTCCGAAGCGATGGAATTGTGATAAGTCTTTGCAGTTACGGTGCCGTCATTACCGGCATAAAAAACCTCTATATCAATAGTATCCTTAATGAAAGAAGCGGTCGGCTGGCCTAACCAGAATTGTAAAGTTTGAATCCCAGCAGCCGTACTACTGGTCAGGTGGCATTGATAAATACCGTTTATTAGCTCCACCTTGTTAGTAAATGTAAGATTGTAAGGGCCGGAGAAAATCCCCTTGTCTGCGTGATACACTATTTGCTTATTCCCGGCGTTATACCACCAATATTCGTTAAGGTCGGAACACCAGACACCAAAGGTTGTCGTCTTAACGGCTATGTAGGTGTCTTTACTGTCTGTATCTATGTCGATTATGCCTTGACTCAATCTCTTCGGGCCATCGGCACCCAAAGTCCATATCCCATTAGCGTCAGCACCAAAAACGCCGTAGGCACAGGTAATCAAATTCCAAGCGTTTGACAGTCCAATATCACCTGAAACGTGAACGTACTTATAACCCTCGGCAGCAGAACCAACAATGTAGCCGGTAGTATTTGAAGTCCATACCCATAACTTGCCGCCTATGGTCTCTGCCCTTACAGGCGATTTGCTATCGAGTTCGGATATAGTCATCTTGGCTTCGGAATAAATGCCGTTATCCAATCGTGGTTTTTGGGTAAGTGTAATTGTGGCCTGACCTGCCGCCTTCAGCTCATCATCTTCCCAATAGCCTTCGCTATAAGTGCAGAGAATAGTCAGTTCGTAATTTTGGGGTACTTCTTCCGGCCTGCCTACGCTCGACCATCGGCATACATTATCAACGAAATAGAACATACGGCCATCATACGTTCCTATCGCATCCACAGCGGCAACCGGGGGGGCAGTCCCCCTGCCCTCGTAAAGATTGTTCTCGCTAACTATCTCGCTATCGTGCGCGTAATCGTTAAACTCCGTACCCGAAGCCACCTCTCCGAGATAGAAAAACTCTGTCGGAAAAACAATCTCCTCCAACTGTTGAGTATCACCTTTCCTTACCTTTACGCATCGAGAACGATACCACCTAATCTTATCTCCGTTAGTCGCTGTCCCTACGAGAACAGGAACGTCCACCTTTCTCACATCGGAAGTATCGTAACCCTTATCAACCCAATGCTCCTGAACATCAGAGGGTAAAGATTCTCTTTTGTTGGTGCTATCGTAAGCGGTACACATATAATAATAAATGCCGCTTTCCTGCCTCGTACCCTTCAGTAAGGCTGAAACCTGAATAGAAGCTATAGCTGCCGAGATTGCCGAACCCTGACCACTCAAAACACCGGCGTTTAACGAATACGTTATACCATTCGCACCTTCGACTT
>Ga0307377_10001801_pt1 | contig 26257 bp, 27 predicted proteins | sample TR3MG_FD_202535 | JGI IMG/M metagenome (GOLD analysis project Ga0307377, IMG submission 202535) | Soil microbial communities from Risofladan, Vaasa, Finland - TR-3 | ecosystem: Environmental > Terrestrial > Soil > Coastal area > Acid sulfate soil | place: Finland: Risofladan, Vaasa | collected... | reverse complement strand
AAACATATTAATCCTTCGTTTTAGTATAACTCCTTCAAATACTTTTAAAAGCTTAAATGAAAAATATATTTGGGGTATAATTAAAAAAGTTAATAAAAAAGCCCAACTGAAAATGAGAAAAAACCTACTATAATTCGGTATCCAGTTTGTACTCGAATCATAGGTTATCCCATTGAAGTAAAATCCTATCCACAAAACATAAGTTGATATGATTCCATAAAAAATAACAATTAAACGACATTTCCAATAAGATGATTTCTCATCAAGCTTTAAAATTATCCAACTAAAAATAATTAAAAAACAATGACTGAAAAAGAAGAAATATATTCCAAATATATAAAGAAAGTATGAGACGGGACTATTTATTAAAAAAGTTGAGAGTGTGGCAAGGAAATACGTTAGAGAAAGAAAAATAAAGAAGCTACTCAGAATAAAAGTTGACCGATTTTTAGCTCGCTTTAGTAATTTATAAGTGAAAAAAAACCCGTAAAAAATAGGCCATATTTGAAAAATCGAAACAACAATTAATCTTAAAATAAATTCATTTTGAAATAACAATGCATAAGCAAAAGTGTATGATTTTTTAAAGGTTTTGACTTTATAGCATACTTTCCCTATTTATATTCTATATAATCCTTAGCGTTTTTACTTTGAAAACATTTCGATTTTTAACATTTCAGCCCGAAAATATCTCCATATAATATCGACTATTTTTTTTTGAATTCGTTTATTATTTAGAGATTTAGTTGGTGTTTCTTCTAACACATTATTGATAGCCTGAAGAATTGTTTCTGTATAGGATCTAAATTTCTCCCGAAGTTTTTCTTCTTCTTTAATTTCAGTCATGTAATCCTTGAAAAGTTTTTTTATCGAATCATTTAAATCTCTGATCGTAGGAAGGATTAACTTCTCGTATTCACTCCTTACCTTTTTTCTAACATAAATTCTCACTGTTCTCTTCCCGCCAGCAGCCGGCTGAGATATTTTTTTAACAGTGAAATTCTTATTGCACAGATTTCTTATATAATCGTACCCTTTAGTTCTACTCTCAAGATTAAATCTTATATCGATTGCAGCCTTTAAAACTGCTAACTCATCCCCATCGTCCTTTAAAATTATCAATAAAGCCTCAAACTCTCTCATTGATAGGTTTCTTAAACTAAAGTTTTCACCATTTTCCCTATTTTCTTGGCTTACACTTTTTTCATTTAACAAATTATCTGACACCAAATATTGAATAGATATTAACTATTTTCAAGTTGAAATAAAATAGCGTAAATATTAGATGACCTTACTTGAATATAAATATATCGTTAAATATTCAACCAAGTTCGATTCAATTAGCAATTATTTAGATAAAGAATGAGAACCAAGGTCTCTATTTAGAGAATGAAGAAAGTTTTCTCCGTGATTGAGGACTCTGAGAAATTTGTCACCAGAATTGGGGAACAACACTTATATTTCCAAAAATTATATCTAAATTAATTCTGTGAAACTAGATTTAGGACAAAAATCTAGGGTGGGGTATTTAAAGCTTTAAACAATTGTTATATAACTAGTTTAATTAAGAGAGAGTAATGCGAGGGCTAGATTCATAGTAATTTCTCTTCACTAAACCACCTTTAAAATAAGAATTTTATTTTTCGGATATTAATATTTGCCGTCCTGCAAGTGCTTATATTTGTTTTAATTTTTGTAACTTATCAATTTAGATAAGAACTTTTCTCCTATTGTTTTTCTTTTTCAGTGGTTTTTAATTTATCTTTTAAGAAGCTGATATTTTCTTCAAGTGTCTTCATTATTGGCTCGTCTGTTAATTCGAGATGATTAAGAATTTCAAATGCTTGCTCAAATTTATTTAAAGCTTTTGGATAATTTCCTTTTCTATAATATACTCCTGGAATATTGAAAAACTTGAAGGAGAGCATTTGAATTGATGTAATTAAGATCCAAATAATGATAAGGATCGTTAATATCCATTCAACAATAGACTGTAAAGAAATGAATAATGAAAAAAAAACGATGACAATTACCAACCCCAGATAAGATAAATATCTCTTAAACTTAGGACCAGCGTAGCTTAATGATGAGCCTCCCATATACATTAAATAACTATATAATCCAATATAAGCTGATGTCCCTGCAAAACTTACAAATGCTACAAAATAGTGAAAAGCGAAAAATAAATCAATATAAGATTTATCAGGGATTATTCCTACTAAAGCTACACAAACACAGCTGAAAATTGATACCCCAGTAGCTAATCTTCTAATGCTTTCCTTGATATTTATTAGTTCTCTTTCGAGTTGAATATAAAATGGTATACCTAAAGATCCAGCAAGAACAAATCCTATACTAAATAAGGTTTTTGCTACTCCTTCTCCTAAAGAACTTACCGTATTTAGTAATGGATTATAATTTGGAGTTAAAATAGCCGCAGTTAATATAAAAGTTGATGCGATGATAATTCCTAATAATCCAAACAAACTTTCCATTTTATGCTCTATTTTATTTTCCATTTCAAATCACCTTAAGTACTAAGTTTCTATTTTTTTAATAATTTTAAACCTTTTTGAAAAGATAAAAGTTACAAAATTATATATTAGAAAAAATCTTGATTAGAAATATATCGATTCAAGATTAAATTCACTGATCATTCATTAATGCAAAATGTCACGCACGAAAGAGAAATTTGTCTTTAAAATAACGGTAATTGGCGATGGAATGGTTGGTAAAACTTCATTGATTAAGAAATTTACTCACGGAAGTTTTCAAACTGATTATATTCGAACCATCGGTGCCCAATTTTCTAAATATAATCAAAATATTGAAGGTGATACTTGTACACTTTCTTTATGGGATATTGCAGGACAAGATGAATTTTTTTTTCTACGCCCCTCATTTTATAAAGAAAGTAGAGGTGCAATTATCGTATATTCTCTTGAGGATAATCAACATGGAAAAGACAGTTTTAAACATATTTCCAATTGGCATAATGATATTAAAAAATTCTGTGGAAAGATTCCTATTATCCTTCTGGGTAATAAAGTAGATTTGATTGATAAGAATGTTCTTGATGAGTCAAAAATGTTAAAATTGACTCAGAAAAGAGAATTTTTAGGTCATTTTATAACATCTGCTTTAACAGGTGAGGGTGTAGTTAAAGCATTTCAAGCAATAATAAGTGAATTATATTATAAGTACAAAAAATTATCACTAGAACTTCAAAAAATGAGTAGAGAAGTATAACTAATCAATTTAAAAAATTTTGTAAATAATATCATCCAAATCCCTTTTTGGTACATGCATAGTACCATCGGGATTTTTCCAATATTTATATGAATCTTCATAAGGTTCCATAAATGATTCTTCATCAGGGTATCCTAAGCTGATTACATGTTTAACTTGGTATTGATCTGGAACTTTTAATAGCGATTTAATTTTTCTGACATTAATGTTAGCCATCCAACAACTCCCTATCCCATATTTAATTGCACCTAATAATATATTTTCTGCCGCTGCTCCAACATCAAAATCAAAAAATGAAGGTTTAATTTCTATATTAACAAGTACTATTATGTACGCTGTAGGTTCTCTTCCTGGTTCTGGAGTTCGCTGGTCTTCAGGTAAAGAACCTGCAAATTTAATTAATTTAAATAATTTTTCTTTTGTTTCACTATTTTCAACTATTACAAACTCCAGACCTTGAACATTTCGAGCCATTGGAGCAACTCGAGCGTAATCAATTAATTTTTTCAGAATATCCCTTGGAATTGGGTCTTGCTTATATCTTCTTATTGTTCTTCTTTTATATATTGCTTCTTCAATATCCATATTTAAAACCTTTATTTTTTTTCTAACCTTGATTTTATTACAGTCTCTGCTATGTCGTAGAAAGCATATTCGACATTTTTTCCAGTCAGGGCAGAGGTTTCTATATATTTTAAATTCAATTCCTTAGCTAAAGCTAAAGCCTCAACTAATTTAACTTTTCTTACTTCCGTTAAATCATCTTTATTACCAAAAATATATCCATCCATTTGATGATGGTGTTTTTCCATATTATTCATAACATCATTATACCAATTTTTAATACTCGTAAAGGAAATTCTATTTGTCAAATCAAAAATAAGTAAAATAGCCTCAGAACCTTGGTAGAAATATCTTCTCATCGTCTCGAATTTTGCTTGTCCGGCGATGTCCCATAAGATCATTTCGATAACTCCACTTTTGGCATGAAATATTTTTTCAGTGATACTTACTCCAAGAGTTGGAACGTAAGTTCTTAAAAACGCATTATCAGTAAATCGCAGTATTGTAGATGTCTTCCCTACGCCGGGATCTCCAACAACTACGAGTTTAAACCTATAGTCTACTATTTTTTCTTCTTTACTTCGTTTTTCAGGAAATTCTTTCGATGTTGGTGAAGAAATTTCTTTAGTTCTAAAATCTTCTAGTAATTTACTGACGCTATTTCGTAAAATTTTAATCTCTTCAAAAATCCTTTCACTTTCTACATTTCCATTCTCTAATTCAATAATTTTTCTCGTTGTTTCATCAAAGGGAGCCTTAAGGTAACTAATATATTTATAGAAAATCACATCATCTGTTTCTTTAAACAAGAATGTTATTGCTGACCTCGCAAATCCTCCTCTTTTACTTTCGTCTTTTCTTTCTAAATACCTAATTAATCCCTTCAATTTTAAAGAAGGAAAAGGAATTATTAAAAGCGAATCTGGGACAGAACCTTGATCACCTGAAAGTATTGTCACAGTCTTAATTCCTACTAACATTCTGATAGATTCAGGTAAATTTGATGGTTGCCAATAAATAGGATTAGGACCTAGTTCATCGTGAATATCTGTATATATTACAGCATCAATTAGCTTTTTCAACTTTAAAAAACTACATTTACTTTTACATTCGAAATTAATTTATAATTAATATTAAAAATATTTATATCTAAGGTATTAGGAATTGAAGCAAGAATTTTGCTCTGATAAAAAGATAAAGTGTAATACGATTAAATTAGGATGTAAATAACTGTTTATTGATAATTGCTTAATTATATAAGAATTGTCTAAATACTCTTAAACGATATCAAACCTGCTTGATGACTTAATCTAAGTTATTTTTTTTTCTCTTAATTTGTTACATAATCACGTAATTGTAAAAATAACAACTAATTTTTAAACCTTAATTTCTTCATTTACAATAACGGGAAATAAGTTTATGGGGTTATAATTATAAATGGAAAATAAGGATTTTACTTACAAAGCAACTAAAAAAGCAATAATTAATTTTGAGAATATAAAAGACTGTATCCGAGGACTCTATGAGGTTTTAAAGATTACACTTCCCTCTGAAGATATATATCTTAAAATTGGGCAAGACAACATAGAACATCTCTACGAAAATCTATTAGAATTAATGGTAAATGAAATTGGAACCGTTGAATTTATGAAAAAATTAAAATCTGCTGAAGTAGATTTAGATTTACCATTGGATAATTTGTAAAAGTAGCCAATCTTTTATTTTAACACTTCATTAGTTTCCATATACCATAAATACAAATCTAATTCATCCAAATCCAAATTAACACGCTCTCCTATTTTTTTAAGAACTTGCTCAATCTCAGTGTATTTCTTTTTAGTTAGAGTTTTTGGTTTTTGGATAATTCCGAATTTATCTAAGATATCTATTATATGAAAATCTATAATCGCGATATTCTTAAATCCTATATTTCTTAAAAAATGGCTAGCCTCTTTATAACCTAATCCCTTAATAGTCTTCGCTAGCCACTCTCTTAGCATCATTTCGTCTACATTTGAATTTATTTTTTTTTCAATATCTAAAATAAGGTTTCTGGCCTCAACTATGTAATTTGCTCTTATATTAGGAAAACGATAACCGTATTCCTTGAATTTGTTTCTCAACTCTTCTTCAGAATACTTTAAAAAACCAGTATTTATTCTCTTCTGGACTTCAATGCACCTTTTTGCGGCACAATTGGCAGTTAGAATACAAAAACAAAGTTCTTCAAATATCCTTTCAATCCCAAATCCCCTTACTTCGGAGAACTCTTTAATGTGTTTAGATATAACACTAGAAATATGACTATCTTTTAAGGATTCAATGGATGCTAAGAGTTCTTTCATACAACTTAAAGAGTAAATGATAAGTTAAAAGTAGAACTCTTTAATTTAATAAGTTTGTTATTTCATAAAATCTAAATTTAATGCTTAAAAATATTATATTATCACTTTACTTCATTTTGTATACGGTTAAAATTGAAATGAAAAGAGATAAGGTTTTAGTTTTAGGTTCCTTAGCATTCGATCATATTATGGGATTTGAGGAAAATTTCGTTAATGCGGTATCGATTGACCTTAATAAAAAAGATTTCCAAAGTACAGTAACTGCCAATAGTCGCACTCAGCATTTCGGCGGAACTGCTGGAAATATCGCATACAACCTTGGATTACTAAATTTATCTACCGTCTCACTTTTAGGCTCGGTTGGTAAAGATTTCGAAAGCTTAGGTTATAGTGAACACATAGCTAGATTCGATAACATTGAATTAAATGTCGATATTCAAGATAATCTATTCACGGCCGCTTGCTACATAGTAAATGATATTAAATCTAATCAAATGATTATATTTCATGGAGGCGCATTAGATGAGAGTAAGAATATCGATTTAAGAAAAAAAATTGAAAACCCTGAACAATATGCTTATGCAATAAATTCAACCCAAGGTATTGAGGCTATGATGAATTTTTCAGAACAATTAAATGAACTGAATATTCCAACCATATTTGATCCAGGCCAAATAACTCCTTTATTTTCCAAAGATAATTTACTGAATATTTTAACCAATTCAGAGATATTAATAGGAAATGCATATGAAATAAATCAAGTCATGAGCAAGACAGAGATGAACGAAAAAGATTTACTAGAGTATATTAGTACTATAGTAAAAACTAAGGGATCAGAGGGTTCAGAACTTATAACAAAAACATCTTCTGGAAAATTAGAATACATAGAAATTCCTATTTCGACTCCTAATAAAGTAGTTGACACTACAGGCGCGGGGGATGGGTACCGCGCAGGTCTTTTATCTGGAATGATTCTCGAAATGAATCTACAAAATTCTTGTCGTTTAGGTTCAGTTGTAGGTTCTTTTGTTGTAGAAACTAGTGGTGCTCAAACACAAGTTTATGACATTGCAAGCGTGAAAAAGCGGTTCTTAAATACATTTGGATATAGTCCTTCAGAAATTGAAAATCGATAGGACTATTCTTTTCTTTTCCTAATCATAATTCGTCTCACTCATTTAAATGAGATAATATCAGCATAATACATAGGATATTAAAAAACCGTTGAGAAATTCTTATTTGTCAATAATGGATGTTTCTTCAATCAAGAACTAAAAATTTTTGTAGAATTAATGTACGGATTGTCATAACAAAAAACTAAGATTCTCATTCAATTTAAAAGCAATTTATTTGGTTATATATTTATAAAAACGGTCAAAAATTTATGAATAAGTCCAACAACTGCGACAACTCTGAATTTGATTATTATGTGAGTATTATAGAATTCTTCCAGAACCAGAATGTAAATAAAGAAACTATAGAAATATGGAAGAGTAAATCACTCATAGAATTAATGAAGATTTTAGAAAGAAGCAGTAGAAAAGAGTTCGTAAAAAATGCTATATTAGTCATTCTTTCATTGTTTGATGAAAATCTTCCAGATATTTATAATAGCAGAGGGACAAATGTGAATTCTTTAGACAACGGAGAAAAAAGGTCTTACATTTCAATTCTCAAAACGGAATTTGCCGATGAACTCCCTAATTAGCAAGTAGAATTTCCAAAATATTGATCTACACCTTAAATTTAAACTTAACAATCCCCAAAAAGTATATTTTCGAATAAAAATTCTCCTCATTATAACTTAAATTTATTAGTTTTTTCGCATTCTATTTGCTACATTATGGGTATTAATAACAAATTAAGGTTTCAATGCATACATTGCGGTCAGTGTTGTCTTGATCAGAATACACTTGTAAATACGACATATACAGATGTTCTTCGAATAAAAAATGGATTAAATTTGACTATAGATGAAGTAATTGAGATTCTAGGCTTCTACGTATTTGATCAAGAACCCTTAGCGAGCGATATAGATCGAATGGTAGTTCCACCTATACAAACCGAAAGAGGAATGGCATTTATAGGCTTGAAAAAAAAACCAAACGGACAATGTTTTTTTTACGATAAAGTCAAAGAAAGATGCTCCATTTATGCATTTAGACCAGGATTTTGTAGAACATTTCCTTTTACATTCACAATTCTAAGAGACAAAAATAAGAAAGAAAGTGACATCAACATATTTTATACCCAAAAAGGAATTCAATATTGCCGAGGCATAGGAGAAGAATACCCTAATATTGATTTAGAACAATGGATCAAATTAGGTCGTGAAGTTATACAAGATTTATCGAAAAATAATCAATTAATTAAAAAATGGAATAGTAGCGTTAAAAATAAACAGATTTTACCTACAGCTAGGAATTTTATCCTGACTATTTTTAATTTAGAATAGAGTTTTAATACATATGATTAGATGTACTGGGAAAATGCTAGTAATAACCAAAAGAGCATCCGTAGTTCGATTTTAAAAGCAATCTTATCATTTTTCCAATCGAATTCATTAAATTTGCTTTCATCTTTAAACATATTTAAGTTCTGATTCAAAAAGTTTAATAATCCCGATATTATATTCAATTCTTTATCATTTAAGCCTAATAATATTAAACTCAACAATCCCCTAGCAGTTTCAGTAATGTTTTCATTAAGAGAACCATCAGGTAATATTATATTTTTAAGCTCGTTCAAATAAGGTTTTCTAAAATTGCTGAAATCAATATTTTTATCTAATAATCTCATAAGTCCTAAAAAAAAGAAAATGTCTGAAGCTGGTTTAAATCCTTCCAAATTAAATACATCTACTTTTTTAAGCGGTTCTATTAAATATTTCTTATCGGTTATTATTCCTCCATTTTTTTCAAGTATTTTTAAGCATAGAATTGTAAAAAAATGTAGAAATATCTTTTCAGGTATAAAATTTTTTAGTTCATTCTCAAGGAACATTTCAATATCTAATAAATCAATAATTTCGCCATTATTTAGCATATTTAATTCATGAAGAATTGACAATCCATAATAAATACTAATCGGGTTTGGAACGTGATACATTCCGGTGCTAAAGACTCCTCCATTTATATAATTACTCATGATATTTTTAACATATCCCGTTTCAAACTGATTTCTTACTCCTAACATTTTAAGTATATTAATACAATAAAAGAGATTCTCTAAATCTAAAAATTCAGGTGAGGAATTAACAAAATTTATTAACTGCTTTGCATCCATTCTAATCTTATCTATAATTGATTGGCTCAAAATGGGAAAATCTAAGAAATTAATTAAAAGCGATTGGGATTCATTTTGATATACACTACTTTCTCCCCGCTCTCGACTTATGGGTTGTTGAAGAACTTCTAAATTTTCCACACGAGCGTCTTGTAAGCGTTTTAATATATTGTCTTCAGATATATCCTCTTTAGTTTCTTGAATTTCTAAATTTATTTTCTTGAATGTTAAATTCGACGGATTGAAATATGTTTCAATTTCTTTATAAAAAGTTTTAAATATTTTCTTGTTCTCTTCTGATATCTCGAATTTCTTTCTAAGGATTCTCAAGTTGCTGAGAAACCCTCGAGGTAGTAAATCAAATAAATCCAAATTTTCAAGGATTTTGTCATCAGCATCGATTATATAGTCTAAAATTATTACAAATAGATGCTTATTGATATAATCGTTTATCCCAAGTTGTAAAAATGAAAGATAATTAGTAAAATTACTTCTCTTACTTAAAAAAGAGTCTTGGAATAAAACTTGATTAGATGTAATTTCATTTTTAGATACTCCAATCGTCATGAACGCCGAATTCGTAGTAGCTATTATTTGAAATATTGTATTATTTATCTTTTCCTCTGTTTCATTATCGATAATCGCGAAAATACTTACATTTTTAGAAATTATGAGATCTCTTATGTAAGATTCATAAATCTTATACAGCCTGTAGACATCATCATTCAAAAAATCTATTATATCGGTTATTATGTTCACTATTTCATCCATTATTATCCCGCTTGTCCACGTAGCTCATAAATATTTAATAATATCTGTATTAAAAATACTTATTACAAATAAATTTACATTAAATTAGAGAATTATTATTTTTTCTAGTATTTATTACTAAATCGGTAAGAGCAAAAATTCTAGGATTAAAGTAAAGAAATTTTTTATATAAAAAATGTGTTTTACTTACAGAGATGAATAAGAAAATTTACGATATTTTAGCGCTAGATTATCATCAAAAACGATTTTATCCATGGAAGGATTTTGAACTGTTTTTTAATAAGCTCATTCAAAAAGGAGTATCCTTTAATGGATACAATATCGATTTAGGATGTGCAAATGGAAGAAATTTTAAAATTTTTTTACAATCTGATATTAAATTGATCGGTATTGATAACTCAATAGAATTTCTGAAAATTACTCGTAATCGATTAAGAACTGGAAATAATTATACGATTAAAGAACAGAGATCAATTGAACTAATTCAAAGTGATATCAATAGAATACCAATCAGACTAGAATCGATAAATAATATCTTTTCTATCGCAGCAATCCACCATATTAACAACATTCATAATCGTAATCAAGTTTTAAAACAAATCTACGCGATTTTAAGGAATAATGGATTATTGTTTTTAACCGTGTGGAGAAGATATCAAAAAAAATATCGATATTATTTCATTCGCGATAGGTTTAAAAGATTGTATAGTTCGGACTATAGAATTAAACAAAGCAATCTTGATTTAGCAGAACATGGAGATAAATCTATCTCATGGACAATTTCAAAAGAGAATTTGACTTACAATCGATTTTATCACTTTTTTTCAAGTAAAGAACTGAAAAAATTGTTAAGAAGCTTTGTAATTAAGGAAATGAAAAAGAGAGGAGGTCCTAATAAAAAAGACAATTTTTTTGTTCTAGCCAAAAAGGAGAGCGAAGTTAAAAAAAGCTAAAACATTTTAATTCACTCATGACATATAATGGTGTTTAGGGATTTAATGATAAACGGTTTAAAATTTTCAAAAAACTTATCAATAACATTAGCATGAACATTAATTAAACGCTCAGTAACATCACAATAGAATATACCATGTATACATTTTTCTCGATAATATCTTTTCCTCATCATTTTAGTTCTTTGTCCAAACCATGTAACAAATTCGTGGCTAAGCAGCCAATCGCTTTCCTTATTTGTGATTACAAAATCGATCGAACTATAAAGCTCGATAGAATTTTGAATTTCTTTACCAAAAAAAAAACCAGTTCTATCTTTTTTTTCCCAAGTTATCTCCATTTTGGCGTTTGAACCATAAATCTCATCATAATCATTCTGAGAGTGGAAAGAGATGTACCCTTCATTTGCATCTCCTTCAAACTTCTCTTCAATTAGCCATTTAGCTAATTTATGAACAGTTATATTACCCTCATTTTTTTCGTAGGTATAGTAATTATATTCCATTATTAGAACGATTTAATTAGATCTTTTAAAAAAATGATATTTTAGTATATCAAAAAAATAGTGTACATTATTAAAAATCTTTATTTTCTCATTTATTTGTACAAAAATAATTTTATAATTCTTAAAAGACTGTAAAAATATACAAAAAAAGGAAAACTCGATTATAATGATAATAGGATTATTGTTGCAGTAATTCTTTACATTCATTAATCCAAGATTTTATCCGTTCTTCTGAAACTCCTTTAATCAGGTTAGCCAACTCTGCAGGATCTTCTTTTACAAGTTCTTCTGCACAACTTACTCCAAGTTCTTCAAATTTTTTAGCAGTGGCAGGACCTAACCCTGTAAGAGAAGTTAATTCTGTTGTCTCAGCTTTTAGAAGTTCTTTCTTTATTGGTTTTGATTCTTCTTTAACTCGCTCTTTTTTGGAAGCAGGCGCTTTTTTAGCGACTTCAGCTGATTTCTCAACTACAACTTTTTTAACAGCCTTCTTTTTTGGTTTTGAAACTTCGGGTTTAAAAGCCGTTCTCTTCTTCTCTTTAGCTTCGAATGGCTTTTTCTTCTTTACTTTTTTACTAAGATCTTTTAGTTTTCTAAGCTCTTCAATATTGCTTTCGACTTTAGATTTTCTGAAATAATCGATGTTAATGTTCAATTTTCTTAGTAATTCAACTGTTTTTCCTGCTTCTTGTATTTCTCCTAAAGAAAATCCTTTCGCTTTGCGCATATGAGCGTCTTTTGCAGGTGAAACTACCATTGGTACAATTTTTCTATTACTCTCCATAATCTAAGCGTCACATAATTGATTCTAAGGTAATTTAGATAAATATAACAACCTTTTATTTTTTTCTATTTTAATATCAAATATAGGGATTGTTTAACTTAAAATATAAATTAATTTTTAATACCTTTATAACTAAAGTTAAGGATTAGTATAACATTGACATTAGAAATTAACGATATCTAACTGTTCTAATTTTTTTAAAATGTTATTTACATCGTTCCGAGATTTAGCTAACTCCCTAGCTATTCTTAAGGGTGAGGTTTTTCCAGTACATCTCAATGCAACTTGAAGTTCTTCTTCGTCAATCATCCCCATTGAAACGATTTTATGCAATACATTCTCGACAACAAGTAATCTTGGCAATACTTCTGCGATCTTTCCGCCTTGACATATGTTTTCTATATCTGCGATAATAGTTTGAAATCGCGATTTCTCAGAAGTAGTTCTAAATAATTTTATGTCAGATTGATGCTTTTTCCAGAACCTAATAGATATTTTTTTTATTACATCAATTAGCTTATCCACATCGTCGTCAGCATCAGAAATAGAACAGAATAAAATCCTCGATGGAGGATGGTATACTATTATAATTGTAGAATTTTCAGATTCGACAATTCTAGTCATTTCATCTCCATTTTTGCCCTTAACCATAGCAGCTTGAATTTTATCGATTATCTCATTTATTTCATTAAAAAATCCTGGTATAACTTTATTACTATTGCTTTGATATTTTAATTCTTTAAATGTAGCTTCTAAAAGTGATATTCCGTTATCACTATCAATAAGAAAGATTTTATAGATAATACTACCTTACCCTTATCATTTTAAGAATTTAGTAATTACTACCATAATGAAAATTCTGTGTTAATAATGTTTTTCTTTTCCAAAATTACCAGTAAAAATAAAAATAGAGAGTTTTATAATTCATACAAAACATAATTTATTTTATCTAACAACCATGAAAGCCTTCAAGCTGGTGTTATTAGTATTAATTATTACCTTTCCGTTAAATATCAACAATGAGCTCGAGGTTAGCTCCAGTATTGGCGTATCTAACTATTCAATCAACCAAAGTATTACATATCAAGTAGAAATAAACTATACTTTCACTCACACGAGAATTCTTCCACAATCTTATTATTTCAAAGTTGCGCGCTTAAATGATAGACAACCAAATTCATCGTTAACTCAATATTGTCCACCATATCAAGAAGCCCAACTCTTGTACAATTCCATAACTGGATCCGATACGCTTATAAAGGGCTCACATGATAAGTTTAATAATACCTATGATTTATTTAATGCCACCCTGAATACTTCTGAAACAATAGTATTGAGTCAGAAATACATCGTAAAGCTTAACGAGGTTGCTTTTGGCGGCATAGTAGATACGGATATAGGAAGCTATGACACATCTGATGAAATGTTTAATTTATATTGTAACAATACAGAAATTTATTATGATATAAACGATCCCGATTTAATTGCCGCCTCAAATAGCATCGTTGATCCTTCTGATAACCCATTAGAAAAAGCTAGGAAAATATGTGAAAATGTATCCAATTACTTAATATACGATGGAACTCTTCCTGCTGAAGAAAAAGGAGCCTCTTGGGCATTTGATAACAAAAGAGGTGATTGCAGTGAATACTCTACCTTAATGATTACGTTATTGCGAATTCAAGGAATTCCAGCAAGAAAAGTAACCGGTTATTTAATTGTCGCTGAAAGTGAATTCAATCCTGCAGTAGGAGATGTTTTCACATTCACTGCGGATTCCAGTGGGAGTTCAAGCTTACTAGGACATGCTTGGGTCGAATATTATATCCCCGAAATAGGATGGATTGCGTGTGAACCTCAAATAGAAAGTTACTATAAGAAAATTGATGATAGAAGATTTAACCTAAATATTGGAGCTTGGTTTTTTATGCCCGGAGCCTCACCCGGATATGATTATGCATCAGAATTTCCCCATTTCCCAGCTCCAGTTGCATCAGATCACGACGCTTATACCTTCGATTACGAGGTTAAGATAACAGTTCTAGAAGCAGACTTGTTTTTTATGGATTTAATTGTTATCATTGTTATAGTAGCTATTGTTGGGACAGTAATAATCGGCGTTACTCTATTAATTAGATCGAATAGGAAAAAAAGAAAGCAAAACGAACAATTTTCAAATTATTAAAATTTTTCTTTTTATTTTAAACTAGATTATATATAAGTCTGAATTAGTTCATTCAGGTTTTTAGATAATTTAGGTAAATTTTTATCTATTTTGTCTATATTTAACTCTTTTTCCATGAACAAAAGGAGGTATAGGTTATATTTCTCAACTGGTATTCTTTTAAATATTATTTTGTTTGATTCGGAAGTTATTCCAGAAGAAATTAAAAAATCTTGCTGCAATAACTTAAACTCTTTAAAAGTTTTATACAAGGTTTGGAAGTGAGGGGCAGATATTTCGAATACTTTTTCAGAAATACCAATCTTAGAGAAATTTGAGAGGATGATTCCATTTTCGTTGAGTAAAAGGATTGCATCAGAACTTATTTTTTTAGCGAAGTTTTTTAATTGATTTTCAAACAATTCTCTATTAGGGCTTAATTGCGATAAACCGTAGGAATAAGCTGATATTAATGACCAATGATCAAATATAGAAGTCTCGAAAATCTTCACAAAAAACCTTTCAGAGATTTCCTTTATGCTTACATTTACAGTTTTAATATTTTTTTTAATATCCTTCGTGTTTTTAATATCAGGATCGAACTTATTCAGACAGACAACTATAGGGGGAAATTCTTCCAATTCGATAAGAGAATTAATTACGGTTCTAAATAATTCAATTGCTTCTGAAATTCTTTCTGAATCTTGAATATCGATAAAATAAAAAAGTAGATCAATGTTATAGAGGTAAACTTTTCGCTGCTCTAAAAATTTTTCTCTATACACTTTTTGACCTCCTAAATCCCAGAGTGATATAATAGAATTTTGTTCATCGAATACTTTTTCTTCACTTCGAGCAACTCCTTTAGTTGGAAGAGTTTTGATAATCTCAGAATATCTTTGCTTAATGGCATGCAAAAAACTTGTTTTTCCTGCTCGATCCAATCCTGTCATAAGAATTTTGATTTGTCTCTTTAAGGAGAAAGGATCCTTTATTTCACTAGTAAAATTGAATAATACTTCTTTTAATTCATCCATAATTGTTTGGTTTTCTTCTAATGTTTTAGCTAGTTGAACTTTTGACGCAGATTTATCTATTATGACTCTTAAATACTTCATGTTTTCATAGAAAAAAACTCTATCATCTTCATTTATTAGAATGGTAATCGTTGCTGCTTTAGCGTTTCCTCTTGCCGTCGGATCAAGAATTAAAAAGAAATAAGTCAACCCATTCAGTTTTAAGTCTGGAAAAGGTAATATCCCGAAATAATTAACGCTATCTGACGAAATTCCATTTTGGTAGACAGAATCTCCCATTAATAGTGAAATAGTTTTCATAGCTATTAACAAGCGAGATGATTCGTCCATTGTTGTTGGCCAATAGATCTTAGGTGTGGGGCCATCATCGTCGAATAAACTTAAAACGATTGATTTGATAATATTATTTTTCTGTTCTGACATAATCCTATTATAATCTTTAATCTTCAATACTGTCTATGATTTAAAATAAGTTAGCTAAAGAGACGCTGCTTCTAAATCTAATCATAAGCCTATTTTAATCCTAATATCTTATAAGACCATTAAAAATAATATATTATACTAATATCCTAATATATCAAAACTAAATCCTTTTATAAATTTATTCAAGTTATATTATTCGATTTCAATCTAAACCAATTAAAGAAAGAACATAAAAATCGCTACCTATATGTCAAATCTTTTAATTAGCATGTAAATAGAATTAATAAAAAATTAATAATAGTTTTTAATGACAAGCATTTATTTCTATAATTTAATCATAAAAATCAAAATTAAGAGTCCTCAAATGTTTGACGAAATTATAATTCAATCGTTACCAGAAGTCCTCTATAAAGATAAAAAAGAGGGAATTGTAAAGAAGAACAAATTCGATCCTAATCGAATATATGATACGCTGATTAGAGAGACTAGTCTTTCTAAAAACGACGCTGAAAAAGTGACTCTTGATGTGTTCCGTTTTATCGCTTCATCTAACCTTAGAATTTTAACAGCACCACTAATAAGAGAGTTGGTTAGTTATACTCTTTCAAAATTTGGATTTGAAATAGCTCGTTTACAAAATACAAGAATAGGATTTCCTTATAAAGATTTAGAAGAAAAGATTGATGAGTGTCAAGACGTTGACGAACTAAAAGAATTTATTTATCATGGAGTTGTCGATGAATTTAATGAAGTAAGAAAACTTATTGAGAAACCTGACTAGTCTCTAATAAAAGAAATTTTAAACGTAAAATATCACAATTAATCAATATATCAATACTCTCTTTATATTCTTTTTAATCATTTACTTCAGTTAGAATATGATTGATCCTTATTCTTTTTCTTCAATTACACAATTTTTTTTAGAGATTTATAACTTACTTAAAGAATCGAATTCCGAAGTTACCGAATTGTGGTTCGAGATTTCAGATATTGATTTTTTTAAGACTTTTGACAAATATGAGCTCCAAGATTATATAAAAAGATTTGAATTTATCACAATTCAAAAAGGAAATTACATACCTTACGTTGTAATTGACAAAATTGCATTTATTACGAGATGTTTCAACTATTTGGACTTAGATATAAACCAATTATCATATTTATTAAATTACGACGGTTTCGAAGCTCTCATTCAAGAGATTTTATCTCAAAATCATTATAAAACAATAAAAAATTATAGGTTCACAGATAGGTCTGAGTTAAAATATGAAACTTCTCAAAAACGATATGAAATTGATGTTATAGGGATTTATCAGAATTATATTCTAGCTATAGACGCTAAGCAATGGAAACGTAAAGATTCTTATTCTGCAATGAACAAAGCTGCAAATTTACAATATCAGAGAGTAAAAGCCCTCAAAAAAAATCCTGAAATTCTATCTAATTTGATACAAGAAATCTTAGGTTTAACCTATATCTATAAAAAGCGGTTACCATTTATCTTAATTCCGCTTATGGTTACAATAGAATCAAATTGGATAAAAATTAATGAAAATTCAGTCCCTCTTGTGGCAATTCTAAATTTGAACTCGTTTTTACAAGAACTATCAGCAAACTTGCTATATTTTAAAACCGTCACGGTTGAAAAAATTACTGTCCAAAAGCAATTACATTAATGTTTAAAAATTTTTATGGAACCACTGAACCTTAAGAATATCCATCCTTTTTTCTCCAAAGTCAGCATCATACCTTATTTTTTTATGTATATAAGATTAGTCATTCAATTTCAAAATGAGAGGGGGGTCTCCATTTTCTTTTCTTGCCAATCCTGTACATTATGTAAGCAGTAATGGCATAAAAAATAGGGAGGAGGAGGAATAAAATTCTCCCCCTGATTATCGCATCTCCAATCAAAATTCGTAGTGGAGCCCAAGGAGCTTGAAGAAGTACATAACCAGTAATAAACCACATGATACCACCAAAAACAACTGAACCACACCCTACCAAGACTATTCCAGTAATGAGCTTCAAGAGTTTAGGTTTTCTAATACGCTTAAGAAGATATACTAAAGAAAAAATTGCTAAGCCCAAGATTGTTGAAAAGATAACATGTCCTAAATCGTAAATCCCGACAAAAAATAACCCCCAAGATGATATCATCCATGATCCATAAGCTCCAATATAAACATAAACCCAGTTTTTATTAAGATTCTTCCCGAAAATTTTGATTTTTTCTTTCAAGTTCCTTTTTATTTGAATTCTTTTCATTATTGTTCATAGAATCACCCTATTTAGCATATATAGTTAGCAATAACCAAGCATTATACAGACGATAAAAGTGCTTCTAGTTGCAAAAACTTTTTTATTTTGATAGACCTAGATATTGCTTTACTCGTTTTTTTACAATGCTGACTGCGAAATGAATAATTCCACTTTTTATTTTAGGGTCTGAGAAAATAATTAAGATCATATCGTCTCCAGGGAGCTTTTTGAAGCTGATTGGCGCTAAATCTAATACACCATCAGTGCCCCTTACGGAAATATTCAGTAAAGTTCCAGCACTTAAGCCTTCAATAATATCTTTTCCAATCATTGACAAGTTTGCTGCAATTGTCGCAAAAAGGGAATCTGAAATCCTTGAACTAAGAGCTGAGGCTAATATTGTCCCATCTTTTTTAATAATCGCAGAAGCTTCAATGTGTAAGTCCAATTTTAACAAATCATTCAAAATTTCGTTCATACTCGAGGGAGGTATAGAATCTTTAGGTTTTGTTGAAGCGTCTACCCCCTTTTCAACTGGTTTTAAGGGTTTTACAGTTATTTTCTTTGATAAGAATGAAAGCACTTTAGTCATATCCTCTTCCAATTGTTTCTGCTTTAGTAGGGATGACTCAGTGTTTTCGGAAGCAACTGCATCTTGTGTAACTATTTTAGCCCTAGAACCTGGTACCTTTCCTGGTTGTTTAGGTTTTCCATAAACACCTTTATCAGAAATTATCGAACCACGGAATGGTTGTGGAGTAATCTCTTTTAGAAATTCTAAATCTTCTTCCACATCGTCTAAATTCTCATCGAAATCATGCTCTTCTATTTCCTCTTTTACATCTGTCGAATCTTCAAAAATTTCGATATGATCATTATTCAATGCTTTAACTTTCGGGATTTCGTAAAGATCAAAATCTTTTGGTTTAGTTGGTTCTTTCTTATTTGATGTTTTTTCCTGTGGTTTAGCCGCTTGTGTTTGTTTTTTTGTTTTTATCTTTTCTTCTTGAGATTCTAAGATTTCTTTACTCTTTGCAGCAATTTTAATCCTTGGCGCTCTACTCGATCTCGGAAGTAATGCTCCGCACTTTCTACAAATATTGCCCGCTGATTCATTGTTAGTAGTGCCGCAATTAGAACAGATAATCAAAAAGTTTACCTCCTTGACCCATTATTAAAATGGGAAAAAATACCTCTTAGAAAGATTTAACAATATATAGTACTAATAAATAAATTCGATTTTATTAATGTTGACAAAAAGGTTTTAAAGAGAGTAGAAGTTAACTATACAAAATTTCTTTAAGGAGATTAGCAAATGTTTCAATTTCTTCTTTAATTATATTAGTATCTTGCTTGAGCATAAGTACATAATAAGGATTCATTCCCTCTTTAAATGTAAGCGTTTTAAAAATAAAATTCTTTCCATATCTCTGTACAACCATATGATTTTCTTCTTGTTGGCGTCCTGGTTGTACTTCCGTAAAGACAAAAGAATCGTTTAAGGTCAAAAAGTAGGGTGTACTCGCCGTTAAGAGATTTTTCGTTTCTTCGTCTTTATAATAGCTTCCAACAATAAGAGAGTTATCATCGAGTAAGACAACTCCATCAGAATAGGTTTTTTTACCAAATTCTATTATTGTTTTTTCAATTAATTCAGATTTAGAGTACAAACTTAATAATATTTCAGACATCGCTTTAATTATGCTGGGTAAATCATAAATTGATGTCGTGTAATAATAGATTTCCTTATAATCTACAGTTCTCTTTATCTTATCCTTGATTTCTACTTCGAGATTCTTCATTTCGTTTAGGGCATTTCTTCTTAGTGCGGGATCGTATTTATGTAGGAACACATATATTGGTGGAGCAATCTCAAGTTTATTAAAGCGATCAACTACGTCTTTTAAATAACTAATGGCTTCGGGAATCCTTACACGACTTTGGACATCTATGACATAAATCGCAATCTCAGTATCATCAAAATACTTTCCAGGATTTTTCAAATAAGAGATTCTATAACTAATCTGTCCGCCGAGGTCCCATTCTGCTATTTCCCTTCCCATAAATTCGAAAATTCTTCTCTGAGCACCTCTTGTTGGCTTGAGAAATGCGATTTTCGAAAACTCACGTTGTATTCCGTGAATTATGGTTGTTTTTCCTGCATTGTCCAACCCTGTGAAAAGGAGTTTACTTGGGCTGACTGATTCTCTTAATTTCTTTTTATCATCGTCTTTTGTTAAAAACTGAATTGTCAAAATTATTTCACCTGTATTAGCTAAAAAACTTCTAATATATATTCTTAAATAGAATATGCATATACATTCTTATAAAATTAACTTTAACTTAAATAGCAAACATCTAGTTTAAAATAAATTTAAAGGACATTTTTTGGAAAAAAAATCAAAAAAAAATCCCTTTTAGAATTCAGTGGGCATCTTATACTTGATATTTTGTTTAGTTTTAAAAATCTCATTCAATCGGTCAACGACTTCTTGAGCTGAAGAAGCTCCATATATCGTATCATTTCTTCTGTCATCGATTTTTTTTCCCGCCATTTTGGAGGACCACCCATTAATCTCATCACCAGTCAGTGCAATAATAGGTTTCCCATAAATCCAGGCAAAACACATTTCAGAAAGAGTTCCGGCTTTTCCTTCTACAGCAACGCAAGCATCACCACTCAAGACTACAACAACGTTTCGAGCCTGAGAAAAAGGAACAGGTATCACAACATCTATAAACTTATTTGCTCGACTCTTATCTTCATAAGGAATGATGCCTATGGTTAAACCACCTTCTTGCTTAGCGCCCTTACAAACGGCTTCCATAACACCATATAACCCACCGCACGCCACGGCATATTTGTTAATAGCTAATAGCCTTCCTAATTCTATTGCTATTTCTTCTGTTCTTGGTTCGATTTCGCTCGTGCCAATAATAGAAATAGTTCCCTTAATGTTTCTTTTAAAATTAAAACTCATGCTTGATAAACTCGTTTTATTATTTTAAGTTCTCTTATGAGTCTAAGGCTTTTATTTGTTAATGAATTTAATGATTTTTTAAATCTATAACTTCGATTGAATCTTTTCCATCGTTTATTTTTAAAACATTCTTGGTGATTATCTCACCAATCACGGTCGTTGTCAAACCGTGATTATTAAAAATTTTTATGATTTCTTCGCAATGCTCTTGCTGTGTCGTCAAAATATAGGATGTTGTCAAATACATTTGGATGTATGTTTCTAAGGTATATTTATTTTTTTTTAATAGTGGAGGAATCTCTATTTTATCAACACTAATGTTTGCTCCAACTTTAGAATAATTAATTAGCTGCAAGATTGTTCCAAAAATACCTCCATTGGAAATATCTTTTGCGGAATTTACGATTTTTAGCTTAGCAATTTCATTCATAGACTTCCTCTTCTTCAAAACTTCCTCAGAGCTTTTGTAAGTTACTGTATCCCAATGAAGCTTACTTGCTCTTCCAACTTTTCCACTAAAATCTACAGCTAAGATTATCTTGTCTCTATTTTGAGCATTAGTAGCAGAAATGTACTCGTCTCTCTTAATCTCCCCTATAACGGTCGAACTCAATTCATTAAACTCTTTTATATTCGTGTGACCTCGAACAATTGGAACCTCGAACAATTTTGAACCTTTACAAATACCATCGATCATTTTTTGACCAATGATTTGATCTCTGAAAGATATAATTATGCTTACTGCTAACGGTTTTCCTCCACACGCATAGATGTCGTCCACACCGACCAAAATTGAGCTAAATCCCGCGCCTGACGGGAAAATCTCTATATAACTCGTCTTTATCCTGTCAGTAGTGATTAATGTGAGCATATCATTATCATTTTTAATAGCTGCAGAGTCTTGACCAATATCTGAAAAAATTCGAGGGCTTTTATATGAATTTTTGTTAATATTTTGAACAAAAGGGCTAATCTCCGTTTTTTCTATAATGTTTCGATTAGACCTTATATATTCAGCAATTTTATCTAGCATTAATGTTAGAGAATAAAGCTATATATAATTAAATTTCCTACCTTTTATTATTAGAAAATAATATACAAGAAACTCCCGCTAATGGATAAATTAATTGAATCATCTATAATCAAAGGATTATTATTTTCTGCCTTCGATAAACTCGGTCCTCAACCAATTTATATGTTTCCAGATCCTATAGATGAGGAGCAACTAAAAAAGGCGAATTCGGATGATCGAAAGACAAATAACCTTGGAATTACCTTAAGAGATTACACTCAGATAGCGATTAAAAATATTACTCTTTTACTTGGGGATGGAAATATATGTAACCAAGATTATGAAATATTAAAGAAATACCAACATTTTGGAATAATGCCGTTTCCCGATTTCCATCTAACATCGCTAAGTTATTTTCATTTTATTGATGCTAAATTTTCAGAAATACCATTGGCAAGTGCCTTTTGCATATTAATAGACGAAAAAAAAAGGAGTTTCTTATATAATAATATAAACAGGTTAAAGAATGTAATTACGGATTTTTTTTCTGAATTTGATAATCGGATTACTAAAGAGCTATTACCTCAAGAACAGGTTGCTGGAGATTTTAAAAAACTCTTGGAAAAAATAATAAACATTGAACAAACTCCCTCAACACCGATAACAACACAAAGAAAAATGAAAATTATTCTTTCTGGTCTTGACAATAGCGGAAAAACAAGCTTTATTATATCTGTTGATAGAAAATTCTCTAAGCTAATTGGATTAAAACCTACAATGGGAGCAGATGTAAGCTCGATAGAAGCTCTAGGTACAACTATCTTTTTGTGGGACTTAGGTGGACAAAGAAGATATCAAGAAAGATACCTTGATAAAGCCCAAATTTACCTATTTGAAGCGGATTTGTTATTCTATTTCATCGATATTAGAGATGAAGAGAGGTTCAAAGAAAGCATTGAATATCTCAAGAAAGTTAGAACTGCCTTGAAAAACTTGGAGCAGAAAACTCCAATAATTTATATATTTTCGAAAGGAGATCCTGACATTATCGACTCTACTGAAATCCAATCTAACATTAAAAACCTTAAGAAAGATTTAACAAATTTATCTTCTAACAGAAGCCCTGAAATTTATGTAACGAGTATGTTTGAAATCTTATCGATTTTAAGAGCTTTTTCATCTGGTATTGCAAAATTGAGTCCAAATAGGAAATTAATCGAACAAAAGCTTAATGAATTTTCTTCTCTAACAGGTTCATCATTAATACTCCTTTTGAGTAGCGACGGTTTAGTATTAGCAGAGTACTTTACTCCAGAAGCAATGGAAATTACTAAAATGCAGAAATCTGAAGAATTACTAAATGTATTTGAGGTCGTTGCCCCTCAATTTACAACATTACTCAAGATTTTTTACAAATTTAAAACATCTGAGAAAGAAGAAGCAACCTTTAGAGTTTCAGACTCTATAATATTGTTAAAGCGATTAGAAATCGTTACCTATGAGTTATATATCCTCCTTTTAATTGATAACGAAAATAAAAAAGATATCATAAACCAAAATCTTAAAGATTTTCTTAATCGCACGCAAGATTTACTACTGAGATATATATCTTAAAAAATATGCTTCAATGGAGTCCGGTCTGATATATTTTTCCTCAAAATCCGTTTTCGATAATAAGAATTTATAGCAGAAATCAGGGACATTGAGGGAATAATGCACCTCGCAAATTTAATGGGGCCAAATAACACAAAATCACTCCCGGCATTGACACAGTAAGCCATCAAAGAAGCGATACCACCACATCTTGCTTTGTCACCATATTTTTTAACAAAATCCCATCCATAAATTGCATTAGCGGGTGCAAACCCAGTTGGTAATCCTAACTCTGTTTTTACCATCCTCGTTGTCTCAGCATTAATCCCAATGGAAGGTAAGTCTAAAACCGCAGTATCGATTAGGATATTTTCTATATTAGCGCTTTGAGCTTTTTTAATCAATGTATTCTTTAAAAAATCGATTTTTTGCTGAGGAAAGATGTATTTATTTCCAAATGCTAATAGAACGGCGTGTTTCACTCCAATTTCTTTCAACTTTTGCAAACTTTCCTCGCTTGTGGCTTCGTCAATACTGTTTAAGATCGCTCTATCCAATAGTCCTATGTCTCTTAACCCTTCCATTGCTGGAATTCGGGAACCATCGTTTAAACCATCAACTAAAAACGGATAATCAACCAGCTCTGCAACGAATTCGCACTCTTTTAGCAATGCCTCGGGATACCCTCCAACCACATCAATTATTCCTTGCATTCCAGTTTCTTCAACAATTTCTGAGTATTCATTTAATTCTTGTTCCACGAGATTTTTATCTATTTTTCCGGTTTTCTCATCTAGTAGAGCGGCATGGTTAGTATAAAAAACGGTGGCAATCATAACTACGGGATTCTCACCCGGTTGCCCTCCGATGGATACATTACCAATTTTGGCGACTGTTTGTTCTTTCTCAAAATTTAACATAATGATCTCTATAAACTTTTTAGTTATTGAACAATTGGGATGTTTAAAATTTTATTACTATTCTTTTGGCTTTCTCACTTGTTTAACTTTTCTGCTAATTAAAGTGCCCGTATATATGATGCTAATAATAAATTCGGGGATCCATTTATGAAGTAGGAGAATAATAATAGCTGCAATGAAAGAGCTTGCTGCGCTGATCGAAACGTGGATGCTATCCCAAGGATATCCAAGATAATATAATTCAATTTGAATTAGCATTCGAATGATATTAACTACATAGAAAATAATTGATGATACAATTAATGCTTTGGTCTTTCTCCAAATTATATCCTTGTTAGTGCTTTTATCTTTGGAGTGAGGGGTGCAAACAATAATCCCTACGAATACACATATCGCTTGAATGCCTGTACAGAACGTCTCAAAATAAATGCTACCTAACGGGTCTCCATCAATATTCCCTGTAAAATTAAAACTCCAATGATATTTCCCACTCGGTATATAGTTAGTAGATACATCCATATCAAAAAATAAATTAAGAAAATAAACAGTCTGTTTTACAACTACTTCATGTAGCCAAAATTGAGCTTCAATGTCAAAAAAGAAATAAATGATAATTGCTAGAAGGGGTGTACCAACTCCTAATCCTATTAAAGAGTTTAAAGAGAATACGTACTTCTTATTTTCAAATTCTATAACTGGTCTTGTTGATTTTTCTATTGGATTTTCCTCTTGTACGTGTTTAATATCCTTTATCTCGCTATTATATTTATCTGTTATAACGAGACTCAATATTACAAGTAATGGAATCATCACTATCCCAAAATTATATTTGGAATCAGATTCCATTACCGAAATTGAAAATCCAATAATGATAGCAAATAACAAATTCAGGGAGTGCATAATCAACATTCCAATCTTCATTCGATCTTCTATTCTATTGCTCACAAAGTTTAAAATTAAAAGAACTTGAATACAAAAAGAGATAATCAACACTACAAAGATAATGATAGTCACTTCTAGAGACGAAGCAAATAAAAACATACCAAGAAAAAAGCTACCGACAAGTATAAATGATAAAATTAGCCATATTCGAAATTTATTGGTAATCAAGGCTTTCATAGTAATATTGTCCTAAGACTGATGAATTGAATTTAGAATAAGTTCCTAGTAGACTTAATAAAAAATGTAAAAATGAATGATATTTAAGATTATTTGTTAAATTCATTTTAGTCATCCTTTAAATAGGCAATTAAAATCAATTGAAAAGGAGATCGAATTTTTCACAATTAAATACATTCCCGAATCATTTTTAAGAGACTTTGTCCTTTGGTTTCAATTTCTTCTTTAGAACTATTGATTCTAATACCATATGCTGAGCCTAACCCCGCATCAGACACCCCAATACTGA
>Ga0307377_10001799_pt1 | contig 26262 bp, 34 predicted proteins | sample TR3MG_FD_202535 | JGI IMG/M metagenome (GOLD analysis project Ga0307377, IMG submission 202535) | Soil microbial communities from Risofladan, Vaasa, Finland - TR-3 | ecosystem: Environmental > Terrestrial > Soil > Coastal area > Acid sulfate soil | place: Finland: Risofladan, Vaasa | collected... | reverse complement strand
TCTGCGTTCACTTAACAACCGATGATCAATTAACATTTATGCAATTGGCATATGCGCACCTGGAGCGAGTATGAGGTGGATTACACTTGACAAGCGGTTCAAATTGCACAAAACAGGGCAAGCGAAGTATGCCTGTCTGTTTACGCCAAGGGAATTTTTCCGTGCTGAAAAAATAATGGCCAAAGCATATGATCAGGGTCAGCGGTTCAATCCTGGTCGCTATCGCAAGTACGAGCAAATACCCAACAAGCGCGACTGGTTTTATAGCTTCAAAGCTAGCAATGCTATCGATCGTCCAATGAGAGATTTCAAGATGTATTTTCGACGCCAAGAGCAAGTAACATACATCACATTAGCAATGTCTAATATAGACTCCGATGGTCACGACAGATGATAGCGCAAGTAATCAATCATAAGCTTCATTCGCTGTATACTTTCGCGATAGTTCAGCTTAAATTTGAAGACAGCGCAAAGTTCAAAGCAGCATGTAAATATATGGAAAATGCGTACGGTCCAGGCATCGAGCACGATCGATCAAAATTGGAACGAGGATACCGCAGGAATGCCGGCGACAACAGCGTGTGGTATTACACTGACGCCGAACGCCGCCGATACGGAGCCTGCGTTCCAAACTATAAAATCTATTTAACAACACCCGAACAACTTACGATGGTAAGTTTATTCTTTAATTAATATGAAAATTAAAAAGCTTAACAATACGCACAACGTCTTCAAATACGGCTATGCGAAATGGTCAATAACGTTTCACACTCATCATGGCTACAGTCTAGCTATTTTGAGATTGGCACAAGCGTTTGGCATGGGACTCCCTTATACAAATACTGGCGCAGACGACGGAAATAGCTGGATGTTCCGCAACAAGGATCCTGGTCGGCTTGACACTGGCTGTATGAATCACGTCATCTATCTCACCACAGAAGAACAAGTAACCTTTTGCTCGGTGGCCTTCGACAAGAATGATTAAGGAACTTCCAAAAGATCATCCGATGCGCATGTTTGGCGCATCGCACTGGTGTAAATACGACTATCCCAAGGATATGTCGTTTGTAGAATTTCTTGAAATCCTAGAGCTTATTTCCAGCGTGGATGGCGCAGAATGGGAAGAAGTTCAAATAAAGAAAGATTATCACTCCACGCCATCCAGGCAAGTCATTTCCAAACTACCAACAAAGGGATTGGATTGGTACTGGTGCTGGTCTGTTGCGGATCGCATCGACCGGGACCAAATTGACGTATTCTTAACAACAGAGAAACAAGCAACATATTTCTCAATGGCGAATACAGCCAAGTTTCCAGACGACAAAGACCGCGCCAGCGATATTTTAAAGAATATAAGAGCAAGACAGAACAGAGCCGGCCTATAATTATATTACCTGGATAAATACCATTAGACAGGATAATATAATGCAAACACCCGAAGAACTAAAGCAAGACGTAGTAGACCAGATTTATAGCAGGTTGGGCGGAGATATGGTCGACGTTGAACTCGATCCTAAGCACTACGACACTGCTATAAAACGAGCACTATCCAAGTACCGTCAACGCAGCGAAAACGCGGTAGAAGAGAGCTACGGCATCTTGGAATTAATTTCTGAGCAACAAACGTACATCCTACCAAACGAAGTCATGTCAGTTAGACAAATCTTTCGACGCGGTTTAGGTAACTCGCAATCAACATCGAACTTTGAACCCTTCAGCGCAGGCTGGATGAATGCGTACCTACTACAGTCGGGACGTCAAGGCGGCATGGTCATGTACGATCTGTACGCAGGCTTCCAAGAGCTAGCAATGCGCATGTTCGGTGGTTACTTGAACTTCACGTTTAACCCAACTACAAAAGCACTCACACTTGTACGTAAGATCCCAGAAGGCGCAGAAGAAAACGTATTGCTTTGGCAGTACAATTACAAGCCGGACGCTATCATCCTACGCGACACATACTCGGGTCAATGGATTAACGACTACGCTTATTCGCAAGCTAAATTTATCCTGGGCGAAGCACGAAGCAAGTTCAACACAATCAACGGCCCGCAAGGCGGCACAAGCTTAAACGGCGACACATTGAAGACCGAAGCAACCAAGGAAATGGAAGAGCTAGAAAAGGCTCTACTGAACTTCGAAGATGGTGGCCAGCCAATGTGGTTCGTCATAGGTTAAGCTATGTTATCAGCATTCAAAGAACTAGTAGACTTAATAGCTCACAAGCCGTGGGTCATATTCGTTGTCTTTACACTGGGATTTGGTTATGCTTATTATGAGCAAAACAAAGACTTAAATGTATTAAGTTTGGAAGTTGGCGGACTAAGATCCGAAATGAAACACATGAATGAAATTATCGAGCTAAAGGTAGAACTAGCGGAAAAGGAGTGTCCAATCAAAGAATGAAAAGATTAAGAAAAGGATTAATAGTTACACTATTCGCATATCTGTTAATGTTTAACGGGCAATGGACAGGCTACTCGTTTAACACACTAGGACAATGCCAAGCAGCACAGACGAGCGCACAGCATTATTGTATCTGGAATTAATCGAATAGAAATTTAACCCTCCGGCATATCACTGTTAAATACACGGTGAACACCAAGACATCAAATACAGTATTTGGCGCAATTGTACGAAAACTTTACAGCAAATACAGAACACATGTTCAAAACAAGCGCCAAGAATCATTCCAGCACGAATTTCAATCTGTATTGGCGGAAGAAATAAGAAAAGAAATCGACGCCGACATAATCAAATCAATAACAAACTCATTCAAAGTACCAAAGGATATGCTATGACTAAACAAGTAATAGGAATATGCGGGCTAATTGGCTCAGGCAAAGACACAGTAGGCGAAGTACTGGTCAACGAATTCGGCTTCACCAAGCTAAGTTTCGCAGGCACACTTAAGGATATGACCGCTGTGCTGTTTGATTGGGACCGCAACATGCTGGAAGGCACCACACCCGAAACACGCGCAGAACGCGAAATACTAGACCCATTCTGGACAGAAAAGCTAGGACGAGACTGGTCTCCACGTATAGCGTTACAGCAGATGGGTACAGAAGTCATGCGTAACCACTTACACAACGACATCTGGATCCTAACACTAGAGAACAAAATCCGCAAGCTAGACAAGGTCGTTATCACGGATTGCCGCTTTCCAAATGAGATTGAATTTGTTAAGAAGCACGGCGACATTTGGGTTGTTGAGCGAGGTCAAAAGCCAGACTGGTGGAACTACGCAGTAAGATTTAATCATCCGCTTAATGATGATACTAGGCGTGTTATGCACGATCTGAACCAAACGCCAGAACAATTAGGAGTTCATGCTAGTGAATATTCTTGGGCTGGCGTTAACGCCACTCACACCATAGACAACAATGGAAGTTTGATGGGACTCCACACAAGAGTTAGAAGTCTGGTCGAACGTCATCTTCTTTCCAACCCAATCCTTTAATAGAAATCTCAATAACGCAATTGGCACAAACTGATTTCAAGTTTGGCCAATTGTTATTTCTCAAATCCCCATCCACATAGAGCACAGCGATCTGACTTTGGTCAACTGCTCTAAACCCACACTGCTCGCATTTCATCTTCTTCTTATAACCCGATAGCAACCACGACGGAACCAGTTTCTTCTTTGGGTTAGCAATCGCTCTTATACAATATCCGCATTTACTTCTGTAGTGACGTATACCGTGACGTATATAGTTCACGGCAGCAGGTCTTGTCTTACAATTCTTACACAAAGGTCTCTTCATACTGATATTTATCGCATCTTCCGCGCCTGGGCTTTAAGTAGGCTTTAACTGGAGGGCAAAAATCGTCAACTTGCTATAAATACCAGTAACAGATTATTAACATAAGAGGATTATAATAATGGCACTTCTTTCACCAGGCGTAGAAGTAACGGTAATAGACGAAAGTTTTTTCGCACCAGTCGTATCGACTTCAATTCCGTATATACTTTTAGCAACAGCACAAGACAAGACTAATAGCGCAGGAGACGTAGCTATTGGTACTACAGCAGAGAATGCTAATATAGTAACACCGGTAACTTCACGTCGTGAATTGGTAACACTATTTGGCAACCCAACATTTGTTGCGGCTTCAACCGGCGGCGTAGTTCAAGCACACGAACTAAACGAATACGGCCTGCAAGTAGCTTACAGCGTATTAGGCGTTACAAACCGCGTCTACGTTCAGCGAGCAGACATTGACTTAAACCAGTTAATTGGAACATCAGTTCGTCCAACTAACACTCCGGCGAACGGAACATTGTGGCTTGACCTAGACAATACAGATTTTGGTCTGTTTGAATGGAATGCCAATGACCAAACTTTTAACAAGATTACGCCAATTGTAATTGACGACACAGCCGACGAATCGGGTGGTGTTCCAAACGCTGATATTGGCACGATCTTAGATTACGCAGTAGTAACAACTGTTGATACAAACCCAGTTTATCTTAAGGATATTTCTGGCGCTTGGAACTTAGTTGGTTCCGATGGTGCATGGCACGAAAGCTACTACACTGTTCAAGGCAGTGCTGCCGCAGCAACATTAATTTCCATGTCTGATTCAATTGTTATCAACTCAATTGATATACCAGCAAGCAGCACGTCATTGGCAACTTATGTTTCCACGGACATTCCTGGTGCGGGTATTCAAGGCGTAACAGCAGCACTTGTAGATGGCAAGATTACTTTTTACATCGACGAAACATCAGCATCTACTGATAACACAACCGACGACAACAAAATTACTATAGCGGCTGGAACCGGCACCTTATTAGCAGACCTAGAACTTACAGCAGGAACATTCAACGGCTTAACTACACAGCTATCCAAGCACACAAGCGTTCCAACATGGAAGTCAAGTGACACTGGACTATCACGTCCAACAGGAAGCGTGTGGGTTAAGACAACTACACCGAACCTAGGCGCAGACTGGAACGTTAGCTTATTCGACGATGTACTAGAAGAATGGGCTCGCATTGATACTCCATTATACGGAAGCAACGCAGAAGCAAACAACGCATTAGACTCAACCGGCGGCGGCTTTAACATTGGTTCGGGCGCACTATATGTTCGTTACGACACCGTAGAAGACGGCACAGCAACATTCAGTCTTTATGAAAGACTGGTTAGCGGTGCTACAAACGTAACTGGATCAGTAATAGCACCAACATTTACACCGGCCGACGACTTTACTGTTCAAGTGTCAGAAAAAGGTTCAAACACGTTAACAGCTCCAGAAACCATTGCAATGTCCGGCGCAACAGCATCTACGTTTGTTCAAGATGTAATCAACGCAAACATTGATGGCCTAACAGCATCTATAGCAGCTTCTGGCGCAATCGTTCTAACACATTCATACGGTGGCACAATCGTACTAGTAGAAGATCCAACAGTAGGTTCTACAACAACTGGTACACCGATAACAGATGCCGGCTTTACCATCGCGAACACATATATTGAAGAAGGAAACGCATCTACAATCGCTGTTCCTACTGTTGATTTACAACTAGTCCTAAGCAACTGGGTCAAGCCAACATACACTGCTTCACTTATTCAACCAAGCGTTGATCCAGCAGATGGTACACAATGGTACTTCTCAACTGTAGACGAAGTGGATCTGATGATGCACGATGGTACTACATGGAAAGGTTACCAAAATGTTACAAACGACGCACGTAATGCCGACCTATCATTAACAGACCCACTAGGACCACAAGTTTCGGCGTCCGAGCCAACACTACAGTCCGACGGCACAGCACTTGTTTTCGGTGACATTTGGATTGACACAAGCGAAATTAACGACTACCCAATTATCAACCGCTGGACTAACTTAGGTTCAGGCGCAACAGGTTGGGTTACAATTGACAACGCTGACGCAACAACTGAAAACGGTATTTTGTTCGCCGACGCACGTTGGGACACAGACGGTACAACAGACACAATTACAGACGACATGACAAGCATTGTTGATTTACTAACAAGCGATTGGTTAGACCTCGACGCTCCAGACGAAAACTTGTATCCACGTGGCACAATCCTTTGGAACACACGTCGAAGCGGTTTCAACGTTAAGCAATACGCAGTAAATTACTTCAACGCATCAGCATTCTCTGGTTCATTACCAACAGAAGTTAACACTTGGAGAACAGTATCTGGTCTTAAGCTAGACGGTTCACCTTACATGGGTTCTGGCGCAGTGCGTAACATGGTTGTTTCAGCTATGAAAGGCGGCATTGATTCAAGCATTGACGTCCGTGAAGAACGTACAACAATTAACTTGTTAACAGCTCCGTTCTACCCTGAACTGATTGCTAACTTAGTCAAAGTTAACACTGACAGAAAAGATACCGGTTTCGTAATTGGCGATTCACCAATGACACTAGCAGCTTCTTCATCTGCGCTAGCTAACTGGGCTTCAAATGCTAATTTAGCAGCAGACAACGGCAACGACGGTCTTGTATCAACAAGCGAATACTTGGGTGTTTACTACCCATCAGGTCTGTCAAACGACCTGGAAGGTAACGCGGTTGTTATGCCATCAAGTCACATGTCATTGCGTACTATGATTAAGAGCGACAACGTTTCTTATCCTTGGATAGCGCCAGCAGGTGTTAGACGTGGTAAAGTTGACAACGCTACTTCAATCGGTTACGTTGATGCTGCTACAGGTGAATTCCAATCAATTGGTGTAGGCGAAGGCCTGCGTGACGTTCTTTACACAAACAACGTTAACCCAATCTCAATTCTACCTGGATCAGGTATTACAGTTTACGGTCAAAAGACCCGCTCTGGTATTGCGTCATCGTTGGATCGTATCAACGTTGCTCGCTTAACAGCTAACCTACGTTATGTATTAGGCTTACTTTCTCGTCCGTTCATCTTTGAACCCAACGACAAGCTAACACGTGACGAATTCAAGAACGAGATTGAGAAGTACTTGAACGAGCTAGTAGCAAAACGCGGTATTTACGACTACTTGGTAGTGTGTGATGATTCAAACAACACACCAGCAAGAATCGATCGTAACGAACTATGGGCTGACGTGGCAATTGAGCCAGTTAAGGCAGCTGAATTTATCTTCATTCCACTACGTTTGCAAAACACAGGCGAAATTTAAACCACCCTGCTTGAAGAGAGCCCATAGTAATATGGGCTTTTTTTGCGACTGCAACAATTGATAAGTAATACTATGGAAGACAATAAGACCTTAACAGCGCACGAAAAACAAACCGCAGAGCTTGAAGCATATTTAGCTGAGCAGCTTCTGCCTTTGCGCGACCGTATTATAAAGATTGAAACAATCATAAATTATCACGACAAAGAATTCCAAAACGTTAAGAAAAGCTTACTAGAACTAAACAAAACAGTTGACCGACACCAAGAACAAATACTAGCGAGACTGGAGCTATACAACAAAAATTACATGGATGTACTTTACTCGCAGTACAGAGAACAAACAGATCAGCACCACGTACAACTTGGCAGAATCGATGCTAACAAAAACACATTCGACAGTTATGTTGCTAAGTGGAGAGCGGTTACTTGGGCCGTTTGGTTTACTATCAGTGTCACACTGGGCGCAGTAGGTTGGGGCTTGACAACTGCACAGGAATTGGGTTTCTTTGAAACACACAAACTACACCAACCAACTTCGCAAGAACTAACCTCAGACTTCGACGAAGGGTTATAATATACGTATATTACAAATTCACCTCATTTGAACGATTCAATATCGATTATGATAAATATTGCTATACATAATTAGAGGATATTCAATATGTCAGTTTCATCATTAACAAGATTTACAGTACCATTGGCAGGTGACCAAAGCGCATCTAACCAAGGTCTATTAATGCCTAAGTTAGCCTACCGTTTCCGTGTAGTCTTTGAAAACTTTGGTATTTCAACACCGCGTTCAGAACTTACGAAGCAAGTTGTGAAATTCGCACGTCCAACCGTATCAACACCGGACAAGCCTATCCACGTTTACAACAGCATTCTACACTATGCTGGTAAAGCAGTATGGGATCCAACCAGTTGTACAGTACGTGATGACGCAAGCGGCGCAGTATCTCGTCTAGTAGGCGAGCAAATGCAAAAGCAAATGGATTTCATGGAGCAATCATCAGCAGCTTCCGGTATCGACTACAAATTTACTACACGTTTTGAAGTAACAGACGGTGGTAACGGTGCTAACGAACCTACAATACTGGAGACCTGGGAAATGTACGGTTGTTTCGTAACTAAAGCATCATACAGCGAAGCAGACTACAGCAGCGACGAGCCAATGACAATTGCCTTAGACATCCGTTTTGACAACGCATTACAAATTCCATTAGATTCTGGAATTGGCGCACCGGTACCACGAACAGTTAACGACGTAGTATCAGGTTAATAACTCATGGCGGTTAATAACGGCTATCTAACAACTAGTGCCGAAGCGACTCTTAGAGACTATAAGCATGCGAGTAAACTGTTTGCGGAAGATTCAATGCGCTTTCTTCCCAAGCAGGCTAACTTATTCCATGTGGCATTTGATTTTAGTCGCAGTATAGGTTTCGGTGAAACCATTACGGCTGAAAGAATCGAAGCTGGCTTGCTAGTAAAGGACGTTGATCTACCATCGTACGAAATTAAGAATAAAGTAAATAACGCATACAACAGAAAGAACTTAATACAATCACAGATTGAATATGGCGATGTTAGAGTTACTTTTCACGACGACTCTGCTAACTTAACCAACGCAATGTGGCAAGCGTATTATGAATACTACTACGCAGATTCATACGGTGAACCAGCAGAATATCGCGTCGACACGAAATACCAGGACCGTCTTAGATTGAACTGGGGTTTCGTGCCGCCGAGCAAGCCGTTTTTTGAAAGCATTAGAATATACTCGTTGTCGCAAAAAAAGTTTTCAGGATACACACTGATTAATCCTCTTATAAAATCCTGGAAGCACGGCAAGCATAGCACAGATTCCGAAGATGCATTATCCAACGAAATGTCTCTTGTGTTTGAATCTGTGCTGTACTCGCACGGCATCATCGGCGAAGACGAGGAGCCTAAGTTCTTCACTGATCTACATTACGACAACGAAATAAGCCCGCTGGGCAAAGGCGATCCTGCCGCGCAACCACCAACATCGGTGGAATCATCTGGAGCGGAGATACGCAGCAATGTAAGCGTGTTTGATAAATTCTTCGATGGTAATTACGAAGGCGGTGTAGCAAGTATAATAGACAGCGTCTTGTCTGGCAACGGCGGCAGATTAAAAGACTCGCTTGTTAGCACAACGCGAAACCTTGGCGCCGCAATTGCATCGGGCGATAACATCACCGACGTATATAATTTTCCAGCAGTAATCGCCGGTCCGCTGCAAAACGTACAAGATTCTTTAAAACCCGTTAGAGCAACACAAGTAGCGACAGGCAAAAAACCAGCAGGCAGCAACGATATAGCAACATCAAACAACAAAGGGATAGCAAGCTCATAATGACTCCAGGTCCATCAACAAATTTACCCATAACCAACATAGAAGAAACGCTAGAATATTTTGGAACCATCTTCGACGCGCCAATCAACGTATCGCAGAATATGGTTGACGCGCTTTACGCATTCTTTATTAGCCGAACAGAGAATGAACAAACCGCACTAGCGTTAGTTAATACCGTAATCGTTACAGCACTGGGATCAAAAATGAATCCAATGGCAGTATTGGATACGTTTAAGGCCGCTACAACGAATACAAAGTTAGACGTACAGCTAGCAGCATTCCTAAATCAAACACGCAACAATACGAGCATACTCGGTGTCAAAAACGTCCCCAAGGTAAACAACCATATATCCCGCACTATCCTGAGCTAATATTATGTCTAAGTCAAAATATTCTCAGGGACTTTACGAAGTAAAAAACACCACGAAATATGTTGGGAAGAAAAAACCATTCATGCGATCTTCGTGGGAGCAGGTGTTTGCCAGAATGTGCGACAACAATCCAGCTATAACACAATGGGCAAGCGAGCCTTTTATGATTCCGTATCGCAATCCATTCACAGGTAAGAGCACAGTTTACGTCCCGGACTTTATGATCGTCTACGTGGATAAGAAAGGCAATAAACACGGCGAGGTTATAGAAATCAAACCCAAGAAAGAATCTTCAATGCAGTACGCTAAAACAAAGCGCGACCAAGCAGCTACAATCTTGAACATGGCTAAGTGGCAGACAGCTCAAGTATGGTGTAGAGCTAAGGGATTAAAATTCCGCGTTATCACAGAAGACATGATCTTCGCAAACAATAACGGCCCTAAGCCCGTTAAGCCCAAGAAGAAATAAACAACTCCTATTCCGATAAATAGTATTATGTTTTTAACAGAATTATTTGATCGCGCTACAGACTGGAAACTTGATTCCTCCGGAACTCGAGCTACATTCTCGATTGATAAGCTCCGATACATTGTAGATTTTATAAAAGATCACGAGATTAATAAAATTGAACTTGGCGGCCCGCGCGAAGTATTTAAAGACTTGTGGGAAGTAAACTTCATGCTGTTTTCGGAAGAGCATGCCTGGGGAACCGATCATGTAACAGGCACGGGAAACGCAATAGTTGTTTTTTCGACAGTGTTTGAGATTGCAAAAACAGTCATGAAAGAAAAAAATATACAGAATTTAGTATTCACTTCGGACGCATCCGAACCATCTCGTGCAAAATTATACAACAGAATGGCAACTGGATTTGCGAAAGAAGGTTGGCGCTATATAGACGATAAAGAAATTCGTGCTCGCAGTCGCAGTAGCAACGAAGGAGATGGGTTTGGCGTTATGTTCTTATTAACAAAACAACCACATCCACATTCATTACTTAAAGGAACAAAGCATGACTAAAAAATTAGAAGACCTATTTGATTTAGCAGATTTGCCCTTCGCCGACGAAGGCGAAAGCGAAGTTGAAATAGTAGGAACCGAAATGGAAATTAGCACTCAACAACTCCGAGAGCTTGACACAACACTGGAAAGAATAGACGCGGCCCTGCCAACCGTGCGAGACATCAACACCAGCGACGCAGATTTAGACCGCTTGTCCAAAATGGCCGAAGATGGGTTTAATGATTTACTTGAACTTGGAATGAACGTAGAGCCAATGAGGGGCGGCGAGATACTATCGACCGCTAGCTCATTGCTAGGCCACGCAATCGCAGCTAAGAACGCAAAAGTTAATAACAAATTAAAAATTGTCCAGCTACAAATACAGAAAGCGCGACTGGATTTGCAAAGACTTAAGGCAAACGAAGACGACGCGCCCTTAGATGGTGATTCGAGATTACTTGACCGCAATTCTATTTTAGCAGCGATTCTAAAGGAAAAGAAATAGCTTTTGAGATAAATACTCTTAATAACAGGAATTATAAACTATGATTAAATCATTTGCAAGCCACCTAAGCGACAACGCCAAGGTATATTCATTCAAAATGCGCATGGCGTTTGAATGTACAGATAAAATGTTCAAGAAGATTGAAGCAGCATTAGACGCTTATCAGCTTGAAAGTATTACTAAGCCGAAGAGCTTGCCAATACAAGAAGACATCGTGAACTTCCCGCAGCTAGGTCCAGTTGAAATTAACGTCATTGAAATGGATTTACGCTACCCAGTCATTCCAGAAATGCTACACTCGTTGCTAGTTGAACGATGCGGCCTAACTGGATCTTCGTTCGTAGTATACACGCTAGCTCAGGACGCCGATAGAACACCGCAAAATGCGATCTATGAAAAAGGCGAAGCTTTGCTAAACACAGAATTAGACGATTATGCGTTAACTGAAAAAGTTTACGGTAACGAATTTATTACAGATTTCTTAGACAGCATTGAAACTTGCGAATACAGCTTCGCATCCGACAATGATGCTAAAGCAGAAACAACCAACGATTTGCCACAAGGTTCAGAGAGTCCAATGACTCGTCAGAACAAGCTGCCAACAGCGGACGACTTATAAAATGGCTGATTTTAGAAAACTAATAGAAAGCATGAACCAAATCTTAGAAGGATCTTGGGAAGATGACGAAGCAGCAGATCGCGCAGCATTTGACATGCAGCCAAAAACAAATATGTGCCCAGATTGCGAAGGCGGACGCTACGACCCAGAAGGCGAATGCGAAACATGCGGCGGCGCAGGCGAAATATTTGAAGACGGAATCGAAGAAGGCCGTGACGTTCGCGAAATGACTAATAAAATCTACCACGCAATGGACGATGAGATACTTAATCCTCGCGATGTTGCAGAAGCATGTATGTCTTACATGTCCGAATCTAACGTAGCTGAAATGGCACACATGAACGGATTTTTTGAATACGAAAACGACGAAGACGAAGACGATGATGAATTTGAATCCGTCGAACGCGACGATGAATGGGGCGAAGTTGTAGAGCCACTGGATGATATTTCTGATCCAATGGATTACGACGATGAAGACAAATACGACTTAGGAGAAGACCCGTGGGGTCTTGGACAATAAATTATGGAAATGAAAAACGTACTAGATCAGCTTAGAGCGATCGCAGAAAATGGAAACCAAAGCGAAGATGTTGCTCGCGCAATTCAAACCGCAGACAAGTATTCTTTTAAAGATCGTCTCAAGGAAGCAGAAGGCGCAAGTGTATACGGTGAAAGCGAAGACGAAACCGTAGAAGAAACACCAGGCGACGATGATGACCAGTACTGCGCAACTTGCGGTAACACTGGCCAACGCTTGGACCAAGCAGACACACCATGTCCTAACTGTTCCGACAGTGAAGGCGACAGCGATGCGTTTGGAAACATACACGCTCGCGTACAAGCTAGAAACGGCGGAGGCGATGACTTCGGTGATGATCCTTGGGGAATAGGCGACGGCGACGACGGCGAAGAAGCAGTTGAATCAACCGAACAAGAAGGCAGCGCACTCGATCGCGTACAGCAACGCGCTCGCCGCAGCGGCGAAGGCGGTCCACTTGATCGTCTCCATGCCAAGAAAGAAGAAAAATACGCAGCATTGGACGAAGAAATGGGAAGAGTATTTCAAACTCCAATGGAAAGACATCAATGGATAATGCAACAGCTAAACAGCATTGCCGGAAGCATGTCTCCAGAAGACGCACAAATGGTTAAGCGTTTAATGAAAACAGCAGGCGAAGCAAACGTTAAGGGAGGCAATTGCTAAAAATGGATCTAACAACACAAATGAAATTACTCTTGGAAGCCGTGAAAGCTCCCGAAGTTGATCAGCCCAAGGCAACATATGCCAACACACCGGGCGAGCAAACTTTAGACTCAGCTACGCAGCAAAACTTCGGTAACGATTTGCATAAGAAGAAGCCAGCGCAATATAAGCAAAAAGCAGGCGACAACCCAAGAGCAGACAAAACTGATCTGGAAGAAGCGTTGACTCGCAAGTTTGAGAAGTTCAAATTAACTGAATCGGCTGGCAGCGACGAGACGTGGTCTTCAGAGGCAGAATTGTTCGACTGGATTGACCACACATTAGCCGCAGGCCCACTGCAATCATTAGTTGCGCCAGGCGATGTTGAATCAGCTGTAGATGACATTATGGCCGGCGATGTAGAAGGAGCCGTTGATACATTAATGAGAGAGTACACTGATCACAATGGTGGCAGAATGCGCAATCACCGCGCAGTAGAAAACGAACTTAGAGATTCGCTTGAAGCTATAGCGAACGCTCGTGCGGATGTAGCACTGGAAACAGCAGGCGACTCTACTGGAGAATCACCTACGCTAAAGCAATTACATCAGAAAGGAGTTGACCAGCTTGACGGTGTTAAGGCAAAGGTGTTTGGTCCAACAGACGCATACCCGGCTCCGTGGACAGCACAACATGTCGGCGGTAAATATCCTATCTACGCTATTAAAGCAGCTAACAGAGCAGAGGTTGCTACATGGATGAACCGCACGCAAGCAGAAAAAGTAATTTCTGAAATCAGCTAAATGAAAGCAATGGAATTAAATGAGGATATCGTAGATGATATCCTCGCTGATTTCCCGCAATTTAAGTCGCGCGGCGACGCACCACCTCGCCCAAAATTTACACCGCAACCATCATCGGCGCGACAGCCAGTTAAAGTAAGAGGCATCGACCATAATTCATTTTCGCAATGGTTACGGTCCAAGGAACAAGTAAGAAAGGCGATACAAGAAAACTTAGACACACCAAAAATAACGCTTAAGAATTGTATTGCTCTGTACACGGAGTACAATATTAAGATAGATGATTTTGTCATATTGGAGTTTCCAATAGAAGCAGTTTATCCGTACCGCGAATATGACCGCGATATGAAAGACGGATGGACGGGCAAAATGCGCCAGGAAGAATATACCGAGCTTATGAAAAACATTAGTACCATAGGAATAAGCAATCCTGGCATCTTAGAAATATCTGCTAATGGAGCAGACTACGAAGTGCAATTAGGTGAAGGGAATCACCGCTTGCGCATAGCAAAGGAATTGGGAATAGAAAAATATCCTGTGTCTTTTGCTTATAAATTTGGATAAAAATTAGCATGGAAGCTGAAGCAATAATGACCGTAACAGAACTATCGAACAGTTTATCGGTATTGTTCATCCCTATTTTAGGAGTAGTGATGACAGTAATGTTCGGCATGGCTATTAAAGATGCTGGCGCTGCTATTGCTAAAGGCATGATGTTTAGATTCAACGCTGTCTTCAAAGAAGGCGACATTGTCTTCCTAGACGGAGAGCGAGCAATCATAGTTAAGATTGGTATACTACAATCTGTATTTGGTATTACAAAACCTGACGGCGCATACTGCTGGCGTTATATTTCAAATACCAAAATGGATAGTTTGAAATTAGAAAAGATACTTAACTTGTCACTGATGAAACTACCGTCCCGCGATGAAGTGGTGGATGATTTGTCAATGACAAACAACCCGAGGAAATAAAATGCACGATATAGACATAATGCGTAAGTACGCAGACATACTCAAAGAGAATGATGCGGCTTATATGGTAGATGAATTTACAACGGCTTATATGGAGGCTATACTTTTCGCAGAAATAGACGATGTAAGCGGCGATGCTTTCGATCAATCCGGGTTTACTCCGGGCGATTTTTCAGAAGACGCTTTAGCACAAATTAAAAAAGATTGCGCACAATTCCAAGATCAGGCAAATTTAAGTGAGCTAGATGAAATACACAATGATTCATCTATTATTGAAGCAAACGCAGGGCATGACTTTTGGTTAACTAGAGCCGGCCACGGTGCAGGTTTTTGGGACGGTGATTGGCCGGAACCGCATGCAACAAGATTAACTCAATTAAGCAAGAAATTTGGAGAACAGTGGGTCTATTTAGGGGATGACAACCAACTCCACATATCAAACTAAATTTATTGCCTTAGGACCTTATGGTTACGGCAAGCAGGTCGCCACTGCCTGATAGTGTGATTCGCTACCACATTTATCGAAAGTGGCTTTTTAATGACTAAATACTATATATGTCAAAATCATTGGAAGGAGTGCTAACTAAAAGAGCACATCAAAAAGAGAAGTACACGCCGGAGCAGCTAGCAGAGTTTATCCGCTGCGCAGATCCGATCACCGGCCCGATGTATTTTATGACTCATTTCTTTCATATCCAACACGCTACACGCGGTCAACTGTTATACGAACCGTACGACTACCAAGTCGATCTAATCGACACGTACCACACCAATCGATTCTGTGTCAACCTATTAGGACGACAGCTAGGTAAAACAGCTACAGCGGCCGGCTATTTGCTTTGGTACGCGATGTTTAACCCTGATGCTACCATTCTTATCGCAGCGCACAAGTTCGCTGGTGCGTTAGAAATCATGCAGAAGATACGCTATGCGTATGAATTGTGCCCGGACTTTATACGCGCAGGCGTGACCAGCTATAACAAAAGCAGCATAGAGTTTGACAACGGCTCACGTATTATGTCACAGGCGACAACTGGCACAACCGGGCGTGGTCTTGCTATTACTCTGCTATACGTGGACGAATTTGCTTTCGTGCCGCCAAACATCGCGAAAGAATTTTGGACTTCTATCTCTCCAACACTGGCAACAGGTGGTAAGTGTATTATCACTTCGACACCGAACAACGACGAAGATCAGTTCGCGCAAATATGGCACGGCGCTAACAAGTGTATTGATGAGTACGGCAACACTACACATCTAGGAACCAACGGCTTCCGAGCATTCAAAGCATATTGGTGGCAGCATCCAGACAGAGACGAAAAGTGGGCTGTAGAAGAACGCGGCCGCATTGGAGATGAACGTTTCCGCCGTGAGCACAACATTGAATTCGTATCCTTTGATGAAACACTAATCGACGCGCTAACACTTATGAATCTTCACGGAATTAACGCAATAGAAAAGATTGGGCAAGTAAGGTGGTTCAAGAAGCCAACTAAAGGCCACGCATATATTGTAGCACTTGACCCAAGTTTGGGAACAGGAGGCGACAATGCTGCGATACAGGTGTTCGAGCTTCCCGAGATGGTACAAGTGGCCGAGTGGATGAATAACAAAACTCCTATACAAAAACAAATTAATATCCTTTGCCGTATTACAACGTATTTGGTAGAGGCAATAGAAGACACAACTAAAGTCTACTACTCGGTGGAGAATAACACACTGGGCGAGGCAGCTCTTGTATCCATCGCCGAGATCGGAGAGGAAAATATAAGTGGATTGTTCTTAACAGAAACGCATCGGCGTGGCAACATACGCGCATTCCGCCGAGGATTCAACACAACCAACCGCAGCAAGTTAGCAGCATGCGCAAAGATGAAGGGGCTAATAGAATCCAGACGCATGACAATTAACAGTGGTCCGCTAATATCCGAATTAAAAGTTTTTGTATCAAAAGGAGCAGGCTTTGAAGCTAAGGAAGGCGAAACAGACGATTTGGTTATGTCCAGCATCCTAGCAGTACGCATGGCACAAACAATGCAGGCCTACGATCCGACACTAGACGCAACGCTACGAGACAAGCTAGACGCAGACATAATGCCGCTTCCATTTATAATGGGTTAGCATAAATAGTAGTATGGAAATTCAGAATAAAATAGGCGAGCAGGTCTTTGACAAGCTCCGAAGCAAATTTAGACAAATCACCTTGGGTGACGACGAAGGCAATTCGACCCAGGATCCACAAACCGCAGTTTTCTTCAATTTTAACTACGTTGATAACCAAGGACACGACCATGGAAACATCACCGTAAGCTTAATTGACAGAACAATGAAAGTTTACTACAGTAAAAACATTTCCAGCGACCTTAGTGGATCTGAGCTAACTGAATGGTACGAATTCTTACAAGACATGCGCAAGACCGCTATGTCAAATCTATACGGCTTCGACACACACGATATCACTAAGTCTAACTTGGATATCGCTGACATCCAATCAACAGTGAATAGAAATAGTATGCAAGAAGGTAAAATGTACGGCAGCACAAAGAGCAGCTACCAAGATCAAGGTCCGGCTAAAATTATTGTGCGACACTCACAAAACATTGACCCAGAGATACGCGGCTCACGCTCACGTAAAGTCGAATCGGTATTTGTGGAAACATTTGAAGGAGAGCGTTTTAAAATGCCCTTCAACAATCTGCCTGGTACCCGAGCAATGGCTCAACACATTGGCCAGGGTGGACGCCCTTACGACGACATTGGCGAATCCATTTCAACGATGGTAAGCGAAATCGCAAGCTTGCGCCCATTCGTATCGCGTAACAGAAACGCAATCTACGAAGACGAAACTACCATGCAGATGGTAGAGGCAGCAAAAGAATATTACGCAGAAACCCGCAAGACCTTAGGTAAGCTTAAAGGCAAGCGCGGTTACAAAGCATACGCAGAGAGTTTTGAAGTTACAGAACAGCAGGAAATCTTAGAAGACGAGATGTCTGAAATGAAAGAACGATTCACGAAGAAACGCTTTAGCGATAAAATGGAAAATGCTATGCCTGTAGTACGAAAAGCATTTAACCGTAAAAACTTAAAACCAAAGACTCCATCTATGAAACCAATAACAGAATTTGAAGAATGGGCTGACGAAATTACCGAGATGCCGACAAAAGCAACACCTGCGCAACAACAACGCAAGAACCAACGCCGTACTGATGCGCGGTTAGGGCACAAGAAGCGTATGAGAGATGCGCTTGGCAAAGATAAAAAAGTTGAAGAAGCAGAAGAGCTGTGCTCAACAGAATGCTGCGGCAAGCCTATTAGCCAGTGCCATTGCGGCCCAGAGTGCCCGCATTGCGATTGCCACGAAAAGAACAAAGCAGTTAAAGAAGGACAGAAAGAAGATGACAGAGAGTGGGCCGGACATGTTAGTCGTCACGGGCCAAACGCGCTCGACAAGACTCAGTACTGGGCAACAAAGCATGCTCGAAAGTCAATGGGCAAAGATGGCAACGTAAATGGTCGCGACGAGAATGGAAACATCCCAGTCGCTACTAAGTATCGCAAAGGCAATCAATCTTTTAAAGAAGACGCTCGTACAGGCGGCGCTAAGAAAGCATACGACATGGGCTTTGACGATGCTCGTAACAGTCGTCCAAAGAAAGCAGCGCACACGTCCTTTGGACCATACGCTACAGACTATTACAAAGGATACGAAATAGGACGTAGCCACCTCGATCACGAAGCATGGCAAGAAAAAACAGCAGCTAAGAGACAAGGTAGACATTACCACGAAGGTGCCGTAAACGAAGTTAAAGCTGGACCACTTAGAGACCATCCTTGGATTGGTCGCAGCGTAGTAGTACGTGGCCAAGACGATTACGGAAAGAGCGATCACAACGGCAAAACTGGTACAGTGAAGCGAGTAGAACGTGAGCACACATTCTCTCAAATGCACCCGTGGAAAACTATTGTTGGAATTGAATTCGACGACGGTACTTCTACTTATTACCGCAAAGAACAGATCAAGCCAGTTAAGAACGCGGTGACCGAAGGCACTTGGGCTATTCCAGATACTCCTGACAAGCAAGAGCGTCTAGTAGAACTATTGTCCAGTCCAGTACCATTTGGACCGAACGGACAAAACGCATCAAGCGCAATATACGACCTAATAGGTGATGACGATTTATTCGACGAACTTGCTAACGCAGCGGACGAATTTGGTCCAGAAGCAGATGCGCGTATGACAATCCTATCTCACATGGAAAGTACTATAAAGCAGGATACAGGTGAATGGAGCCCAGGCTCTGATTCGCCGGGTGAATTGATCCAAGCGTTCGTTGATCTGTATGATCCTAACTCTGGATCGGGCGGCATGTTTGAAGAATCAATGAACGAAGATTCACAACTAACCGACAACATTACAAACCAACTGCTGAATAGACTAGATGCTAGATTCCCAGACTTAATTTCCAAGCACGGAACAGAATATATTTACAATCTAGTACGTGACGAAGTAAGCTGGTTAACAGATGACTGGCCAGAAGGCGAAGGCTTCGGTTCAAGCGATAGCTTTGGGGCCTGGAAGAACGTGTTATCACAACTTGGAGTTGAACTTGATGGCCACGGCCAGATTGTAAAGCAAACAGCTAATAACTGGGAATCAATTGAAGAAGACGAATTTAGCGAAGCTAGAGCTTCGCGCGATCGCAAGTACCGCGGCGATGTTGTATTGCCAAAAGCAACGTATAGCGATTACTTGGAAGTTTACAAGAGCGCAGCGATCGGCGGCACCGACGAAGAAGATGACGCTAAACGTATGGTCGCAGCACTTAAGAAAGATGGCAAGGAAGCAGATCATAACGCAGCCAAAGGCGCACTAAAGCGTATGGCAGAACAAGCAGCAACAACAGGTCTACATGTTAACGAAGGTCTTGCGCAATTAACTCGTCTAAAGCGCGACGCTGGCATTATTAAATAATGAGAGCTAAGGAATTCATAAAAGAAGATCACATGTTTAATGGTGATACTTCTCCGAGAATTCTTTCCTTTGACAAAATGTCTAACTACGATTATTATCGGTTTGGAATGGATATGGCAGGAGGCGAAGATATGGATAGAGACACTGACCTTTGTAGTCACTACATTGCCTACACCGACGCTGATGTAGATAAAATTAAAGCGGCAGCTAAAAAGAACGGCATGAATGTAAAAAGCGAATCCGGCCCCACAGAAGAACCAACTGATACAGACCATACGAGTCCTGTTGCCAAGCGCAAGAAAAACAAATACGGCATATGAAGATTGTCGAGTTAACCGAAGCGACCCTATCCACGGCCGACATCGGCATGGGTCTTTATCAAATGTACAACGATGAAGTCACATTCTTTGGTGGCATGCGCTCAGGCGGGTCTCGTGCCGAGGTAACACGTTTAAAATTTATGATTTATGATATGCGCGGTGCGACAGAGCAGCTAACACAAGAAGAACAAGAAAAACGCGAATCTGGGTTCGTTGAACTATTTGTATACGATGGAACACAGGATGTCGAAGGTCTTGTAAATATAGAAATTAAACCAAATATGCGCCGTAACGGAATTGGGCGCATAGCGATTGAATCACTAGTAGACACATTTAGCCCGCTACGCATATACGACATCAAGCAAAAAGCGGTACCATTTTGGCGCAAGATGGGTGCTACATTCTACGCCGACCAACATTTCAAACACGTAGCAAAGAAAACCACCGGCGTCAAAACCGGTCTTTACGGAATAATATGATGAGCCGATACATAATCACAGCTACAATATTTGGTCACCCAGTATATTCGGACGGTGGAGCAGAAGTGCATTTCCAAGATGATGACGCTATCGTTCCTCGAGACGAAGAAGGCAACGCTCAACCAGATGCCAACCACCCTTGCCCAAAATGCCACAAACTGCCGGGACCCAGCGGACACGATCCCTGCATTGACCAGCTAGAAGGCGTCAGCTTCGCATGCTGTGGACACGGCGATCCTTCGCAAGCTTACGTAGCATTTGATGGAGAAGACGCGGCCGGCCGTCTTAACGTAATCCGCGGCAACGAAGCCATCGAATATTTTCGAATCGCCAAATAATTGATAAGAATAAATCCCACCCTCCTAGCACCACATAACTAACTATATTACCAAGCAAACACAATTACATAATCGAAAGAAAAATTTATTAATCTTAAAAAACAGATAAATAAACATGTAATAAGTGGAATAACTTATTGCTAGCTGAACAGACGGGAGTGTCTAGTTCATCAGGTAAACATGAAAACTTAGGAGAAAACTAACATGGCTACATTAGCAGAAATACGCGCAAAACTTCAAGAACAAGAAGACAAAAAATCCAACAACTTTTCCGGCAGCAACGACATTTATGCTCACTGGAATATCAAAGACGGCGAATCTTGCAAATTAAGATTCCTACCAGACGCAGACGAATCAAACACATTTTACTGGATCGAAAGATTGCTTATTAACCTTTCATTTACTGGCGTTAAAGGCGACCCTATGAGCAAGCCTTGCACAGTGAAAGTTCCATGTATGGAAATGTGGGAGCCAGTGGGTTCTTGCCCAGTCCTAGCGGAAATTCGTCCGTGGTTCAAAGACCCAGCATTAGAAGACGTTGCTCGCAAGTACTGGAAAAAGCGTTCATACCTTATGCAAGGTTTCGTACGCGAAACACCGTTTGACGAAGAAGACATCGCAAACCCAATCCGTCGTTTCATTTTCACACCGCAGATTTTTGACATCGTCAAGTCAGCGTTGATGGATCCGGAACTGGAAGAAATGCCGACCGACTTCGACAACGGCTTAGACTTCGTTATCAACAAAACCGCAGGTTCACCTTACTCAAGCTACGCGACTAGCAAGTACTCACGCAAAGAGTCAGCTCTTACGCAAGAAGAACGCGATGCGATGGACGAGCACGGTCTGTACGACTTGGCTTCCTTCTTACCAGCCAAGCCTGACGCCCGCAACCTTGAAATCATCAAGGAAATGTTCGAAGCAAGCGTTGACGGCGAGCCGTATGATCTTGAGAAGTGGGGAGAGTTCTACAAGCCTTACGGTTTGAACACTCCGGAAACTCCGAAGGCAGAAGGCGACAAAGCTGAAACCAAAACGGAAGCACCTAAAGCTGAGAAAGAAGATCAGCCGGAAGTGAAAACTCCCGAAGTAAAGGACGAAGCTCCTGAATCAAAAGATGAAGAAGCTCCAACTGGAAACGCGAAAGCACAAGCAATCTTAGAAAAGATTCGCAGTCGTACTAACGCTTAATCTGTACAAATAACCCGGCTGTACGTGTAACATGTACAGTCGGGCTATGTACACCTAACAGGAGAATTTCAACAATGACTAAACCATTCGATGCGAGCCGTTTTCGCAAATCAATCACAAAATCTGTACCCGGATTATCTGTAGGATTTAACGATCCAACTGATTGGGTGAGTACAGGCAATTACGCACTTAATTACCTAATCAGTGCTGATTTCAACAAGGGCATTCCGCTCGGCAAAGTAACAGTATTTGCGGGCGAGTCCGGGTCCGGTAAATCTTATTTCGCAGCCGCGAACGTAGTAAAAGCAGCTCAAGAGCAAGGCATCTTTGTCGTATTAATTGATTCCGAAAATGCGCTAGATGAAGCTTGGCTGCAAGCCTTAGACGTTGATACGTCCGAGGACAAGCTATTAAAACTTAACATGTCAATGATCGATGACGTTGCTAAAACTATTTCAGAATTCATGAAAGAGTACAAGGAAATGGACGAGGAGTCGCGGGGCAAGGTATTATTTGTCTTGGACAGCCTTGGCATGATGCTAACACCAACCGACGTCAAGCAGTTCGAAGCTGGCGACATGAAGGGTGATTTGGGCCGCAAGCCTAAGGCATTAACCGCGTTGGTCCGTAACACGGTAAACATGTTTGGATCGTACGGCGTGGGCATGGTTTGTACCAACCACACGTATGCGTCACAGGACATGTTTGACCCGGACGACAAGATCAGCGGTGGTCAAGGCTTCATTTACGCTAGCTCTATTGTTATTGCTATGCGCAAGCTGAAGCTGAAAGAAGATGCTGATGGCAACAAGGTTACTGACGTTCGTGGTATTCGTGCCGCGTGTAAAGTAATGAAAACACGTTACGCAAAACCGTTTGAAAGTGTTCAAGTTAAAATTCCTTACGAAGAAGGCATGAATCCGTACAGCGGCTTGTTTGATCTGTTTGAAAAGAAAGGCATGCTGACAAAATCTGGCAACAGTTACCTTTATACCGATCTCGAAGGAAACGAACACAAGATGTTTAAGAAGAAGTGGGAAGCAAACCACGAAGGCGTCTTGGATCTTGTTATGGCAGACGTTATGAAATCTGGCCACGGTATCTCTGACTTAAAAATTGAAGACGACGAATCCGACGAATTTGTTGAAGAATTTGTTGAAAATTGATAACTACATATAGATTCGGAGAATACAACAATGTCAGACATTGAGTCAGTAAAAGAAATCTGGAGGGTATTAAAGGAGTACATTCCAGCCAAAGAAAAGCAAGAAGCAGCAGATCACTTGATTTCGTTACTCGTCGACATGGATTTTCCAGATTCTGATTTTCAGAGTCTGGTTAAATCCGATCGTTACCTAGAAGAAGCCGCACGGGAATATCTAGCCGACGAAGACGAAGACGACGAAGACCGCGAGTGGTAAGATGTGGTATAACAAAGTTGTAGCAAACATGGACGAGCTTCCGAACTGCTTGGCATATTACGACAAGCAGATTGAAGAAGCAAAGTTTGAATGTAAAATCAAAGGAAACTTAGAAAAGCAGGTTGCTCAACTTCCCGGTTTACTTGAGTATCGCTTCAATCAGTTACAAGAAATTGAAGCGATACTGGAGTTTATGAACATCCAGTACAACAAAGAATTACGCAAGCATTACAAATACTACCTCGAAGGCTATAACAAAGCACTAACGAGTCGCGATGCCGAAAAGTACGCGGCCGCCGAAGAGGAAGTAACTGATATGGAAGAACTCAAGAATATGGTAGCCCTCGTCCGTAATAAATACTTAGGTATTATGAAAGGCATCGAAGCTAAAAACTTCATGCTAGGACACATTACCAGACTGCGAGCGGCAGGATTAGAGGACGTAACACTATCATGAAACAAATAATCGTAGGCGGTCACGAAGTCGAAGTACCAAACGGCTACATCCAAGCAGAAGCAGAATACACAAAGGACGCAACTGCTGTATTCAGGGCATTGTCGCCAGGCAAAGCTAAGGAAGCAGCAAGAGCGGAAGTGTTGTTAAAACGCACAGAATTTTACGACCTGTACACAGCTGGTAAAGCAAACGTTACTCCTTCGGCTCCCGCAAAAACAAGCACATTTCGGAAGATCTACGACTGGGCAATCAGCCATAAATGGCTATAATAGCCATAATCCGCTCAAAATAGTTCAAATTCTTTTCAAAACCCTTGCTTTTCAACAACTTAGTAGGGCCCAAATCCTCACAAATCGCTTGACCAAACCCTCAAATTGCTGTATAATACACGTATTAAACAATAAAACAGTGAGCAAATAGATGGTCTACGTAATATACAACAAAGAAACCGGTGAAGTACTTCGCACTCCCGCACGTTCAGTTGGAATGTTTGTTACTAATTACAAGTCTTTGTCAGCTGCTAAAGCAGCTCTTACACGCCTGGGCAAGAAAGGCAAGCTCGGCGCACTTGTTGAATTTGTCAAACGTACAAACAAGCATGGCATGGAAATTAGTGATCGTGTTGAAACTCCTTACGTAAAAGAAGATTTCGCAGTAGCCGATGTTGACACTTACCGTGAAGTTTTTCCTGTCAAAATGGTTGAGAAAGTTAACCTGATGTCAGGCAAGAAGTACATGGAAGCTGACAACACTCCTGGTTTCATGTCTCCTGCTTCAGAAGCTTATTGGAGCATGTAGAATGAGCTGGATGTGTAAATTCTTCGAACATAAACCAAATCGCGAGACTATGGAGTCTCGTGAGCTTATGCCTGATTGGCCCTTTCCGGAACACAACATCGCCGCAAGGGTAGATTGGGAAGCCGATTATCATCACGAGCGTTATACGACTTGTGTACGCTGTGGCGAAGAAATATCGTATATGCGCTTCTTCAACTGGTACGGAAACCGTGCGCGGGTCGAAGCAACTGGCCGTTTATGGCTGGAACGAAAAGATGCCACTAGCGTTCGCGACACGTTTTAAGAGATTAAAATGAATATAACATCAGACTTAAAAGCAATCGAACAGGCAACTACGCGAATTCGAAACACTCGCAGCAAATTGCTTGGACAAGCTATTAATATCCGCAAAGCAGCAGATATGGTCGACAATTTCAAGCCTGGGACGCAGCGGCAAATCGTCGCCATTCTGGAAGACGCTGCCGCTCTGATCGAGCACGAACTCCACAAAGGATCACGCGATGATTAAGCGAATACTGAAAGCAATCAACGATCACGCGCAAGCGATTACCGATATCATGCTGGGCGATTATCAGCCTCCGCTCGGTCCGGACACAAGACAAGCATGTAGACACTGCGGTCAAAATGTCAGCGATCGTAACATCAATCACGCATCCACTGGATGTACTGTTAACGTAAGGGAGCAATAAAAATGGTAGACACAAGCTTAGTAACGCAACTGGCAAGTGAAGGGTATCACACACTTCAAGTTCCGCAATTCGCAATCGATCCTTTTGGTCCGAACAGCACTGATTACACTGATTACGCGACTGATTACTTAATTCCTGTCAAATCTGGCGGTCTAAGTAATCGTATCGCTGCTGGTCGCGAAGTTCCTTATGCCTTTATGTACTTGTCGCGCAAAGGCTGGAAGCATTTCAAAGCTGATATCAAATCTGCCTTTGATCCGTGTCGCGGCACTTGGCAGGAATTTGAAGCCGCTGCTGACAAGTTTCTTGACAAACTCGAAGCACTGACACAAAAAGAGCTTGCCAAAACGCAAGCACTGAACGCAGTCGCTCCTACCACTGCTCGCAAGCAAAAGGAACAGGATTTTATTAAATTTTTGAAGAGAATGTAAGATGAAAACTCGCAAATTTAAGCACAAAGGCCTGCAGGACATGTACGATTTGTTCCGCACTGGCAACCACAAACGATATCACGGCACTGCCGCAGCTAACGCATACAAGCTCGGCCTTGACGGCTTCCGTGATCCTGGTGTTCCTACCAGCCTTGCTCACGCAGCATGGGCAGCAGGCGCAGA